>JAABUX010000929.1_pt1 | contig 46663 bp, 52 predicted proteins | sample 5561851 | NCBI WGS metagenome assembly JAABUX01 (sample SAMN10711883, study PRJNA513361) | rock metagenome | isolation source: Antarctica rocks | place: Antarctica: Victoria Land, Richard Nunatak red sandstone | collected 2016-01-03 | reverse complement strand
CCTCGTACCCGACATCGCCTACTCGCCTCCCTCGCGGGAGCCCGATGCCCCTTATCGAAGGCTGCAACTATGCCGACACCAATAACGGTCAGATGACAATGAAACCCAGGTCAGCATGTCACTCAAAGCCGCACAACACAGACCCTCGACATAGTCGCAGGGTCGGCATAGGTCGACCTATGCGGATGTCCGCATAGATCGACGAGATTGGCTACATCCCGTTCGAGCCCGAGGCCGCCAGCCTGTTCTTCCAGCTCATCTCCGCCCGCTACGAAACCGCCAGCGTCATCGTCACCTCCAACAAGCCCTTCAGCTCCTGGGGCGACATCTTCGGCGACGACACCATCGCCGCCGCCATGATCGACCGCCTCGTCCATCACGCTGACATCATCAGCCTCAAAGGAGACAGCTACCGGCTGAAAAACCGGGACCTCGGCCGCATCCTCCCGGCCGCCCGCCCCGCCGGCAACGGAGAACAGTCATGACCGCCACCCGCCCAGCAGCGGCGACGACACCTACGACCTCATCGACGACGCCCTCTACCAGCTCGCCGAACGCCGGCACAAGTGGCTCGGCGACCCCATCGCCGCCATCACCCTGATCGCCAGCCTCATCGACCAGGCCGAGCGCATGATCCCCGAGCCCGCACTCCTCGCCCGCGACAACAGCGCCACCTGGCACGACATCGCCACCGCCCTCGCCACCAGCCCCGAGCAGGCCGAACTCTACGACTAACCCAGCCGAAAACCACGCAACGTAACCAGCCGCCCAGACCAGGGGGTCAGATTTCACCCGTTGGCAGGGGGTCAATTTTCAAACGGTGTTGACAGTCCGCAAGTGCCGGGCCGGGACTCTTCCTCTGCAGCCTGCCCGCGCTGATCGCGATCTTCATCAGCGCCCCGGCGCTGGCACGTGAATTCGACTCGGGCACCTTCCGCTTCACCTTCACCCAGGGAGTCAGCCGGCTCTGGTGGTCGGTAAGCCAGCTGCTCGCGTTGAGCGTCCCGGTAGCGCTGCTGGGCTGCGGCCTGGGCTTGCTCGCCAGCTGGTGGCTGGGATCTTTCACGCAGCAGTATGTTACTGAGCGCTGAGGGAGCTTGCCGTTCCAGGTCACCGCGGTAACCCTGCCGGCCTGGGGGCTGCTCGCCGTGGCGCTGGGGGCCCTGGCAGGTGCCGTATTGCGGCGGACGGCCCCCGCCATGGCAGCCGCCGGCGCGGCGATGATCGCCTTGGCGATCGGTGTGTACCGGTTCGTCCCGACGGCCATCCTGTCGGCCGGGGCGTCCGCCCGGCGAGCGGCCCCGTTTGTGTACTATCTATATTCAGATTCGTCGTCGTCACCAGTTGCCTATGATCCCGCCGGACAGCCCTACGGCCACGGCGGCCTGGTTATCGGGCACTGGTTCACCGGTCCCGGCGGCGGCCGGCTCAGCCCGGCAATGACGTCCGCGCTCCTCCGGCAGATCTGGCGGCAGATGTTGCTGAATCCTGAGCCCAGCCGGCCCGCCAATGTGGCGGGCTGGCTGGCGGCCCGGCACTACGCCTACTGGATCGGCTATCAGCCGGCTGGCCAGTACTGGACTTTCCAGCTGATCGAGGCCGGCGGCCTGGTGCTGCTGGCCGCGGTGCTGGCCGCCGCCGCCCTGCTGCTCATCCGCCGCTCCTGAGCGGCAGATCCCTCGCATCTGGCGCAGCTTTTCGCGCTGATTCGTGCCAGGGTTACCCCATGCGGAAATACGTCATCATGGGAGTGCAGGGCAGCGGCAAGGGCACCCAGGCGGCCATGCTCTGCGGCGACCTGGATTTGGTGCACATCGCCGTCGGCGACACCTTCCGGTGGAACGTGCAGAACCACACCAAGCTCGGCGCGCAGGTCCGGCGCACCATGGCCGCCGGGCGGCTGGTCACCGACGAGCTGGTCGAGGGCGTCGTGAAAGACCGGCTTACCGGCCACGACTGGAATTACGGCTTCATCATCGACGGCTTCCCCCGTAACGAGCGCCAGGCGGAGTTCTTCCTGGAGACCTACGACATCGACGGGGTCATCCACCTGGACATGCCCGACAGCGAGGTGCGGCGCCGGGTGCTGGCGCGGCGGCTGTGCGCCAGCTGCGGGATGGATTACAACCTGCTCGCCAGCAGCCCGCGCGCCGCCGGCCGGTGTGACGCCTGCGGCGGCGAGCTGGTCAGCAGGGAGGATGACACTGAGGAAGCCCTCGCGGTCCGGCTGCGCGAGTACCACGAGAAGACCAACCCGGTCCTCGACATCTTCCGCCGCAAGGAATACGTGGTCACGGTGGACGCCCGGGCGCCCAGGGACGAGGTACAGCAGGCGATCAGGTCCCGGCTCGCGCTAGCGGACTACCAGCCGCCCGGCGGCGAGTCGGCCGGCAGCGAGTCGGCCGGCAGCGAGTCGGCCGGGCAGCCAGCCGCTGCCCGGGCGCGGTAGCGCCCGCGGGCGGGACGGGGCGGGCGGGGCAGACATGCGGATCCTGATCGCGCCCGACTCGTTCAAGGGCAGCATCACCGCCGCAGCCGCGGCCCGGGCACTGGCCGCTGGCTGGCTGCGCGCGCGGCCCGGCGACCAGGTTCGGCTGCTGCCGCTCGCCGACGGCGGCGAGGGCACGCTGGAGGTGCTGGCCGCCGCCGCGGCGGGTCATAGCTGGCATCATGCCGAGGTCACCGGCCCGGCCGGCGGCCGGGTCGCCAGCAGCTGGCTCGAGCTCCCCGGCCGGGTCCACGCCATCGAGCTCGCCCGCGCCAGCGGGCTGCCGCTGCTGGCAGCCGCCGACCCGATGCGGGCGCAGACCACCGGCACCGGCGAGCTGATCGGCCGCGCGCTGGCCGCCGGGGCCGTGTCGGTGCTCGTTGCCCTCGGCGGCTCGGCGTCGACCGACGGCGGGGCCGGGGCGCTGACCGCGCTCGGCGCGCGGTTCTTCGACGCGGCCGGCCGCGAGCTGCCGCCCGGCGGCGGCGCGCTTGCGCGGCTGGCCCGCGCCGACATGTCCGGTCTGCGGCCGCCGCCGGCCGGGCCGGTGACCTGCCTGACCGACGTGCGGGCCCCGTTGCTGGGGGCGGGTGGCGCGGCGGCCGTGTTCGGGCCGCAGAAGGGTGCTGATACCGGGCAGGTCCGGGTGCTGGCGGCGGGGCTGGCGCGGCTGGCCGCGCTGCTTGGCGGCGAGCCGGGCGCCGCCGGCGCCGGGGCGGCCGGCGGCACCGGCTACGGCCTCGCGGCCGGGTGGGGGGCGGTCATCGCGGCGGGCGCTGACGAGCTGGCCCGGATCGCCGGGCTGGACGACGCGCTCACAGTGGCCGACCTGGTGATTACCGGCGAAGGCAGGTACGACCGGACCTCAGCAGGCGGCAAGGTGGCTAGCCGGGTTCGCGCCGCGGCGGATGCGGCCGGGGTTCCTGCGGTGCTGGTCGCCGGCCAGATCGCAGAGGTGGACGCCGACGAGCTCGCGGGCTGGGCGGCTCTGGCCGACCTTGCCGTGCTAGCCGCGCGGGCCGGCTCCCGCGGCGAGCTGGGTCAGGGCGGCGGGCCGGGGACTCGCGGCGACGGCTGGGGTGCGGCGGCCGCGCGGCGAGAGCCGGCCCGGTGGCTGGCGGCAGCCGGCCGGCAGCTGGCGGCGGATCTTGAGTAAATCAGGCAGTCCGCGCGATTTGGGCAGGTCCGGCGCTCCGGCGCCCCCCGGGCCCTAGCCTGGGCAGGTGCGGGAAATAGCGATCTTCGGCGGCAGCGCCCACCCCGGCCTGGCCGCCGAGATTTGCGCCAAGCTTGGCGTCCCGGTGCATGCGGTCCGGCTGCGCCGGTTTGCCAACGACTGCATGGAAGTGCAGCTGCAGTCCAACTGCCGGGAACGCGACGTGTTCCTGATCCAGCCGCTGTCAGCGCCGGTGCAGGAGCACCTGGTCGAGCTGCTGCTGATGCTGGACGCCGCTCGCGGCGCGTCGGCCGCGCGGGTCACCGCGGTCATCCCGCACTACGCCTACGCGCGCTCGGACAAGAAGAACATGCCGCGGGTCTCCATCGGCGGCCGCCTCGTCGCCGACCTGCTGGTGACGGCGGGCGCCAGCCGGGTGCTGACCATGACGCTGCACTCCCCGCAGGTGCACGGCTTCTTCTCGGTGCCGGTGGACCACCTGCACGCCCTGCGGGAGATCGCCGCGCATTTCCGCGGCCAGGACCTGGGCAACGCCGTGGTCGTGTCACCCGACCTCGGCAACGCCAAGCAGGCTGCCGTGCTCGCCCGCATGCTCGGGCTGCCGGTGGCAGCAGGCGCGAAAGAGCGGCATAGCGACGAGCGGGTGACGATCACTTCGATTATCGGCGAGGTCAGCGGCCGGGACGTGATCGTGCTCGACGACGAGATCGCCCGCGGCACCACGGTCATCGAGCTGCTGGCACGGCTGCGCGACCGGGGCGCCCGGTCAGTCCGGATCGCCTGCACGCACGGCCTGTTCTGCGACGGGGCGCTGCAGCGGATCTCGGCGCTGCCCGAGGTCCGCGAGATCGTGTGCACCAATACCGTGCCGATCCCCGAACGCGAGCGCGGGCCCAAGCTGCATGTCATCTCGCTTGCGTCCGCGCTCGCCGATGCTATCCAGCGGATCCACGAAGGCGAATCCGTCAGCGCCCTGTTCGACGCGCCCTGATCCCGGCGGTCACGGTCCCCGCCGGGACAGGGCCAGTGCCGTACGGTCGCCGCCGAGACCGGGTCAGCGCCGTCATGCGGGCGGCTGCGCTGGGCCCACGCTGCTATCTGGGCGCGCGAGGTGAACCCGAGCTTGCCCAGGATGTTGGCGACATGGCGGGCAGCGGTGGCCGGGCTGATGTAGAGCTCGCGGGCGATGGCCTTATTGCTGAGGCCGCGGGTGACCAGGCCGACGATCTCCTGTTCCCGCGGCGTGAGCCGCCGGGCAGCTAGCGCGGGCTGCGCGGCCGGCGCAGCGCGCCGGGCTGGCTGGGCGGCGGCACCGGTCACCCAGGCGGCCTGCGATCTGATTCCGGCGACAGCACCCGCACCCGCGCCGCGGCCAGCTCGATCGCGAGCGGCAGGCCGTCGAGCCCCCGGCAGACCGCGATGACGGCCGCAGCGTTGGCCGAGCTCAGCGCGAAGCCGGGACGGGCCGCGGCAGCCCGGTCTGCAAACAGCCGGATCGCAAACCCGCGCAGGCGTCGATGAGATGCTCGCAGTTATCCAGGGCCAGCAGTGCCCGCCGGGACCGGAGGGCATCCGCCAGCGTGTCCAGCAGCGGCCTGCCCGGCTCCTCGGCAATGCCGGCGGCCGCGCAGATGCGGGAAACCACCAGGTCCGGCTGACGCAGGTCGGCAAGCTCGACAAACCAGGCCCCGTCGGGATAGCCGACCGCTACGGTGGCGAGCAGCCGCTGGGCCAGCCGCGTCTTCCCGATTCCGCCCGCCCCGCACAGCGTCACAGCCCGGCCGGAGCCCAGCAGCGCAGCCAGTTCGCTGAGTTCTCGCTCCCGGCCGATGAAGCTGTTGGGCTCGCTGGCCGGGTTGCCGCGGGTCGGACCGCTCATACTCTTTTTCCTGCATCTCCTGCCAGTCGCTGCTCCGGCTCCTGACCGGGCAGCTGATTCAGTACAGCACCGTAACGGCCGGCGGCTAGCCGGCGGCGCGGCCGGCGATTCACCAGCCCGCATGGACCAGGCACTTCCTGGCCGGCTACGCCACCGCTGTGGCAGCGAGACTGTGACCTGCGGGGGGCCGGACCGGCGCGCGACGCGGGTACAGCACCGCAATATTTCTGAATCCAATATTTTTGCCTGCAGCCAAGAATTCTCTTACGCTACCCGGGTGCGCAGTGACACGGGGCGATCGCCGGGCGGACCCGGCACCGACGTGCAGGCCGACATGCTCCCGCGGGTGATCGCCGGGGCCGGGACGTGCTGATCCGGCTGCTGCGGGCGCAGCTGCGCCCGTACCGCAGGCCGCTAGCGCTGGTAGTCATCCTGCAGCTGGTGCAGACCCTGGCGACCCTGTACCTGCCGACCCTGAACGCCGACATTATCGACAACGGCGTGATCACCGGTGACACCCGCTACATTTTGCGGACCGGCGGGGTCATGCTCGCCGTGACGCTCGTCCAGGTCGCCTGCGCCATCGGGGCCGTCTATTTCGGCGCCCGCACCGCAATGGCCCTCGGCCGCGATGTGCGGGCAGCCGTGTTCAGCCGGGTGCAGGAGTTCTCGGCCCGGGAGGTCAGCCAGTTCGGCACCCCGTCGCTGATCACGCGGACCACTAACGATGTCCAGCAGGTCCAGATGCTGGCGCTGATGACGTTCACCATGATGGTCTCGGCTCCCATCATGTGCGCGGGCGGGATCATCCTGGCGCTCAACCAGAACGTGCCGCTGTCGGGCCTGCTGCTGGTCGCCGTGCCGGCCCTCGGCGTCATCGTCGCCCTGATCATTGCCCGGATGCGGCCGCTGTTCCGGCAGATGCAGGAGCGCATCGACCAGATCAACCGCGTCCTGCGCGAGCAGATCACCGGTGTCCGGGTGATCCGCGCATTCGTCCGGGACCAGCGCGAGCGGGACCGTTTCGGCCGCGCCAGCGCGGGGCTGACGGACGTATCGGTCAGCTCCGGCCGGCTGATGGCGCTGATGTTCCCCGCCGTGATGCTGGTACTCAACCTGTCCAGCATCGCCGTCTTGTGGTTCGGCGGTCACCTGGTGGCCAGCGGCCGGATGCAGATCGGCGGCCTGACCGCCTACCTGACTTACCTGCTGCAGATCCTGATGGCGGTCATGATGGCGACCTTCATGTTCATCATGGTGCCGCGGGCCGAGGTGTGCGCCGAGCGGATCACCGAGGTGCTCGGTACTGAGCCCGGTGTGGTGCCGCCGGCCCGGCCGGCCCTGCTGCCGCTGGCCGGGCAGCGGGACCCGCACGGGCGGCTGGAGCTGCGCGGCGCCGAGTTCCGTTATCCGGGCGCGCAGGAACCGGTGCTGCACGCGGTCAGCCTGATCGCGCAGCCGGGCCAGGTAACCGCCATCATCGGCGGCACCGGCAGCGGCAAGAGCACCCTGCTGGGCCTGGTTACCCGGTTGTTCGACGTGACCGGCGGCGCGGTGCTGATCGACGGCATCGACGTGCGGCAGCTTGATCCGGGCGCGCTATCCGGTGTCATCGGCCTGGTGCCGCAGAAGCCCTACCTGTTTACCGGGACGGTTGCCTCCAATTTGCGCTACGGCAGGCCGGATGCGACGGACGCGCAGCTGTGGGACGCGCTGGAAATCGCGCAGGCGCGTGACTTCGTCGCGCAGATGACCGGCGGCCTGGACGCGAAGATCGCCCAGGGCGGTACCAACGTCTCCGGCGGGCAGCGGCAGCGGCTGGCGATCGCCCGGGCCATCGTGCACCGGCCGCGGATCTACCTGTTCGACGACTCGTTCTCGGCCCTGGATTACGCGACCGATGCGGCGCTGCGCGCCGCCCTGCAGCGCGCGACGGCCGGGGCCACCGTGGTGATCGTCGCGCAGCGGGTCGCGACGATCCGGCGCGCGGACCGCATCGTCGTCCTGGACGCCGGCCGGGTCGTAGCCGCGGGCACGCACGACGAGCTGATGCGCGGCGGCGGGACCTACCGGGAGATCGTGCTTTCCCAGCTGACCGCCGCGGAAGCAGCATGAGCGCGGCAGGCGGTCAGCCGCCCGCGGGGGACCAGCCCGCGGGGGAGCCGCCCGCGGGGGAGGAGCGCCCGCCGCAGCTGGCCGCCGGGGAGCCGCCCGCGGCGCGGCGCGGTCCCGGTCCGCCACCCGGGATGACCGCCCGCGGCCCGGCCGCGTTCATGGCCGGCAGGTCGACCGAGAAGCCCCTGAACTTCCGCGGCTCCGGCCGCCGGCTGCTGCGCATGCTCGCGCCGCAGCGGCCGCGGATCGGCGCGGGCCTGATGCTGGCGGCGGCCAGCGTCACCTTGTCCGTGCTCGGGCCGCGGCTGCTGGGAAACGTCACCAACCTGATTTTCAGCGGGGTGCTCACCCGACGGCTCCCGGCCGGGGTAAGCAAATCCCAGCTGATAGCGCAGCTGCGCCGGGAGGGCCGCGGCGCGCAGGCTAACATTCTCAGCGGCGCGCACCTGGCGCCGGGGCGGGGCATCGACTTCGGTCAGGTCGGCAGGATCCTGGGGATCGTGCTGATCATTTACGTTGCTGCGGCGGTCTGCGGCGTGTTCCAGGGCCGGGTGGTCACGATCGTCGTGCAGCGCTCGATGCTCACGCTGCGCGATCAGGTCCAGGCCAAGCTGTCCCGGCTGCCGCTCAGCTATTTCGACCGGCAGCCGCACGGCGAGATCCTCAGCCGCGTCACCAACGACATTGACAACCTGGCGCAGTCGATGCAGCAGACCCTGAGCCAGGTCGTGACCTCACTGCTCACGATCGTCGGCGTGCTGGCGATGATGTTCTGGATCTCCCCGCTGCTCGCCCTGATCGCGCTGGTAACCGTGCCCGCCTCCGGGCTGGTGGTAGCACGGATCGGCAAGCGGGCTCAGCCGCAGTTCGTCCGGCAGTGGTCGACGACCGGAAAGCTCAACGGCCATATCGAGGAGATGTACACGGGACACGCGCTGGTCAAGGTCTTCGGCCAGGGCGAGCAGGCGATGGCCACGTTCGCCGGGCACAACGACAAGCTGTTCGAGTCCAGCTTCCGGGCGCAGTTCATCTCCGGCACTATCCAGCCCGCGATGATGTTCCTCGGCAACCTGAACTACGCCCTGGTCGCAGTGGTCGGCGCGCTGAAAGTCGCGTCCGGGGCGCTGTCGCTGGGAGGGGTGCAGGCAGTCATCCAGTACTCGCGGCAGTTCAGCCAGCCGCTGACCCAGGTAGCGAGCATGGCGAACCTGCTGCAGTCGGGGATCGCGTCGGCCGAGCGGGTTTTCGCGCTGCTGGACGCGGACGAGCAGTCACCCGACCCCGCCCGGCCGCAGCACCCGGCGGCGGTCCGCGGCCGGGTGCAGTTCACCGGCGTCTCGTTCCGCTACGCGCCCGGCGTGCCGCTGATCGAGAACCTGTCACTGCAGGTAGAGCCCGGTCAGACCGTCGCGATTGTCGGGCCGACCGGCGCGGGCAAGACCACGCTGGTGAACCTGCTGATGCGGTTCTACGAGATCAGCGGCGGCCAGATCACCCTGGACGGCGTCGACATCGCCGCGATGAGCCGCGACGAGCTGCGCGCGCAGACCGGCATGGTGCTCCAGGACGCCTGGCTGTTCGGCGGCACCATTGCCGACAACATCGGCTACGGCTCAGCCGAGCCGTCGCGCGAGCAGATCATCGAGGCGGCGCGGGCCACCTACGTCGACCGGTTCGTCCGGACACTGCCGGCCGGCTACGAGACAGTCATCGACGAGGAGGGATCGAACGTCAGCACGGGGGAGAAACAGCTGATCACGATTGCCCGCGCGTTCCTGGCCCGGCCCGCCATCCTGATCCTGGACGAGGCAACCAGTTCGGTGGACACACGGACCGAGGTGCTGATCCAGCGGGCGATGAACTCGCTGCGGCAGGGGCGTACCAGCTTCGTCATCGCGCACCGGCTGTCAACTATCCGCGACGCCGACGTCATCCTGGTGATGGAGGCTGGCCGCATTGTCGAGCAGGGCACCCACGATGAGCTGCTGGCGGCAGGCGGCGCGTACGCGCGGCTCTACGATGCGCAGTTCGCGCGGGCGCTCGCGCCGGTCGACTAACCCGCCTGGCTGCGCACATCGGCACTGCGGCCGGCTAACTCCCCGCAGCGGTCGCCGCGGATATGAGATTCTGCCAGCAGTGCTCCGTAACCTGCGGCCCATGGCAGACATTCACCGCGAGATCGGGATCCTGCAAATGCGACTTGACCGGCTGGAAACCTGGGCCGGACCCGGCCAGGCGGAAGCATCCGCCACCGGGATCCGGGTTATCCGGGGCGACCTTGCCGTTGTCCGGTCCGAGCTGGCAGCCGTCCGGCGCGTCCAGGACCAGCACACCGGGGCACTGACCTGCCTCCACACCGACGTCACCGGCCTCAAAGCCGACGTAGCCGTCCTGAAGGCTGACATGGCTGAGGTTAAGACAGCGCTCAGCGAGATCTTGCAGCGCCTGCCTCCGGCGCCCCCCGGCGCGCACTGACGCCCCGCCCGTCCGTGAACTGGCGTCGACCGGCCCGGGGGGGCGTCCTGGGCGGACCGGCTTCAGCGCTTTAGGGGCGCCAAGGCGTCGAGGCCCTCCATTGTCTCTTCCGGCAGGTGGACTGCGGCGGTGGCGAGATTGTCGGCCAGGTGCTCGAGACTGGAGGTGCCGGGGATAAGCAGAGTGTGGGAGTCGTGGGCGAGAAGCCACGCCAGGCCGACCTGGGCGGGCGTGGCCCCGAGGGTGGTGGCGGCTGCGGTGACGGCGGGGTGCTCGGTGACCTTGGCGATACCCGGGAACGCTGAGCCGAGGGGGAAGTACGGCACCCAGGCCACGTCGTGCTCCCGGCACAGGTCGAGGAGCGGTTCGCCGGAGCGGTCAAGGACGCTGTAGGCGTTCTGGACGCAGGCGATGCCGGCGGCCAGGGCCTGGCGGAGCTCGTCGAGGGTGACGTTGCTGATACCGATAGCGCCGATCTTTCCCTCGTTGCGCAGCGCGGTCATCTCGTTGAGTTGGCTGTCCAGGTCGACGCGCTGGTCGGCTGGTACGTCAAGGTTCTCGCCGACATGCACGAGGCGGAGGTTGACCACGTCCACCCGCTCGACGGCCAGGCTCTTGAGGTTGGCTTCGACACCGGCTCGCAGCTGCTCGGGTCGCTGGGCCACCCGCAAGCCGCCCTGGTCGTGCTCGGCGCCGACCTTGCTCACGAGCACCAAGTCGGCAGGGTAGGGGGAAAGCGCGGCGCGGATCAGTTCATTGGCCACCTCGGGCCCGTAAAAGTGCGCGGTGTCGACGTGGTCGACGCCCAGCTCGACGGCCCGGCGCAGCACGGCCAGGGCCATCTCCCGGTCCCGGGGCGGCCCCGAAACGCCCGGTCCGGGGAGCTGCATGGCCCCGAAGCCGATCCGGGCGACAGTCCGTCCCGCCAGGACGGCGGTACCGCCGGGCGTGTCCTGCCGTTGGTTTGCTGTGGTCATCTGCTTGCTCCGGCCTTTCGGGGTGACGAAGGGTTGATCAACTCCGGGCGGTGCGCGGATGATGATCTCACTTGCACCTGCATTCCCTCAGCTGCGTCCGGACCCTCCGGCGAGGTTACCTTTCCCGGTCCGGCCGGGCGGTGGTCACGGCGAGTCCTGCGGTCCGATTCCGGAGCGGCTAGTGACGTCGGGGTCGGCTTCGGCAGGGAACACCTCCCGGACATCGTCAGGCAGGTCCCGGTGCCGGTAGCCGGCCACCGCCATCGGGGTGGCGTAGTTGTACTGCCGATCCCTGAGGTCCGCCTCTTCCGGGACGGCCCCGGCCCGGCGCCGGCTTTCCGCCCTGGCGTGCGCGCCGCAGCGGCCGCGGATCGGCGCGAGCCTGATGCTCGCGGCGGCCAGCGTCACCTTGTCCGTGCTCGAGCCGTGGCTGCTGGCGGCAGGCGGCGCGTACGCGGCTCTACGGTGGGCAGTTCGCGCGGGCGCTCGCGCCGGTCGACTGACCCGCCTGGCTGCGGCTTCGGCACTGCTGCCGGCCAACTCCCCGCAGCCGTCGCCGCGGATATGAGATTCTGTCAGCGGCGCTCCGTAACCTGCGGCCCATGGCAGACATCTACCGCGAGATCGGGATCCTGCAGATGCGACTTGACCGGCTGGAAACCTGGGCCGGACCGGGCCAGGCCGAAGCATCCGCCACCGGGATCTGGGGCGACCTGGCCCTTGTCCGGTCCGAGCTCGCAGCCGTCCGGCGCGTCCAGGACCAGCACACCGCGGCACTGACCGGCCTCCACACCGACGTCACCGGCCTCAAAGCTGACGTGACCCTCCTGAAGACCGACATGGCTGAGGTTAAGACAGCGCTCAGCAAGATCTTGCAGCGCCTGCCTCCGATGCGCATTGACGCCCCGCCCGTGTGACGCGGAACGGCGTGGTGCTGGCCGAGACCAGCCGCCCGGTCCTGCTGGTAGGCGGCGTGTACTTCGCGCCGGAGGATGCCCGGCACGAGTTCAGGCGGTGCCCGGCGCTGCGGCGCCCCCAGGCCCGGCGGCAGCCACGGGCACGGGAGACGCTTTCCGGCCGGGTGGGCTGACCGGTGCCCGCGGAGTATGACCTGGTAGTGATCGGCGGTGGCGCCGCCGGGCTCGGCGCTGCCCGCGCCGGGGCCACGGCGGGCGCGCGCACGCTGCTGGTCTCCGAGGGTGAGATCGGGGGGGAGTGCACGTTCACCGGGTGCGTGCCGTCTAAGACGCTGATCGAGTCCGCGGCCCGCGGCGTCGCGTTCCCCGCCGCAGTGGCTGCGGTGCGGGCCGCAGTGGCGGCGATCGCCGCCACCGAGACCGCCGGGATCCTGGCGCGCGAAGGCATCGAGGTTGTCCGCGGCCGCGCCGTGTTTACCTCCCGGCACGAGGCCAGCGCGGCGGGGCGCCTGCTGCGGCCGCGGGGATTCGTCATTGCCACCGGATCCCGGCCGGCTGTCCCAGCGGTGCCTGGCCTGGCGGAGGCGGGTTACCTGACCAACGAGACCGTCTTCGGGCTGGGCGAGCTGCCAGCCCGCCTGGCCGTGCTGGGCGGCGGAGCGGTCGGCTGTGAGCTGGCCCAGGCGTTCGCCCGGCTCGGCAGCCAGGTCACGATCGTCGAGGCCGCGTCCAGGCTGCTGCCCGCGGCCGACCCGGCGGCGTCCGCCGTCATTGAGGAGGTGTTCCGCGCCGGGGGGATCAGCGTGCGCACCGCCGCGGCCGCTGCCGGCGTCAAGCGCGGTGACCATGGCGTGACCCTCTGCCTGGCGTCCGGGGAGGAGCTTGAAGCTGACCGGCTGCTGGTAGCGGCCGGCCGCCGGCCCGCCGCCGGGCCTACTGGCCTGGAGAACGCGGGAGTCCGCGTGGACGAGCGCGGCTACGTCGTTACGGACCGGCACCTGGCTACGACCGCGGCGGGGGTCTACGCGGCGGGGGACGTGACCGGGCGGATGCCGTTCACCCACGCCGCGTTCACGATGGGCCGTCTGGCTGCGCGCAACGCACTGCGCAGCCGCTGGTCGCCGCCGGGCTCCTTCGATACCCGGGCGATCCCGTGGGTGGTATTCACCGACCCTGAGGTGGCGCAGGTCGGGCTGGCTGAGCCGCAGGCAGCCGCGCTGCATGCGGGCGCGCGGGTGGCGTACCTGCCGATGGCCGAGGCCGACCGGGCGGTGACCGCGGGCCGCACCGAGGGCTTCGTGAAGATCATCGCGGGCCGGCGGCGGATCCTGGGGCACACCGGGGGCGGGCGCGTGCTCGGCGCCACCATCGTCGCCGCCCGCGCCGGGGAGATGATCCACGAGCCCGCACTGGCCATGCGCACCGCCATGTTCGCCGGCCGGCTCGCCCAGACCGTGCACGCCTACCCCACCTGGTCCCTGGCCGTCCAGCAGGCCGCCGCCCAGTTCATCGGCCAGTTCGGTGGCCGGACCGCCCGCCCGGCCGAGACTGGCCCGCGCTGAGCGGGTTCCGCATCCCCGGCGGCACCCTGCGGGGCCCGATCCCGGTGCCCTTGCGCAGGGCGGAACTCCCTTGAGACGAGCGCGGCACCCTGCGCCGCGGGTGCGGCGGCCGGGCTGCGCTTGGCGCTGCTGCGCCCCTGGTGCAAGGCCGGTGGCCGGCTGGTGCTACGGCGACCAGCCCAGAAGGGTTCCCCGCCTCCACAGCTGCCAGGGCTGAAAACGAAGGCACTTTACTGCCAGGTGGCAGGCCGGTGCCGGTGTCGGTATGAATGTGGTGAGTTCGCTGCTGTCACTGAGGGCAATGATGTCACCGGCAGGATTGAAGGCTGCCGAATTCCCGCTGGTGAATTGAGCGGCAGACAGCTGGCTGCTCCGTACGGTCCCGGCAAAGGTACCGAAGTCCCAGCCCACGTTATCGCCCGCCCCTGACTGAAGCAGGAATATCCCCCGCGGGCCCCAGGTGAAGGTTAGCTGCTGCCTGCTGGTGGGTGCAAACGCGACGACATGGCCTTGTTCTATCAGGGCCTCTGCAGGCTGCGAAGACCTACTGCGACCCTGGAGCCATACGGCGAGAGCCGAGGGGCCGGAGCCGCTATTCCATCCGTCCGGTGAGATGAGCACCGGCGGTCCGTGCCCCGGGCGGGCATGCTCGTAGGCGCTGATCACGCGAGGGTCGCGTGCCGTGAGGTAGGTAGTCCGCCGCCCGTTCCTGATATTGACCAGCTGAAGGGATGCGCCGTCGGCTGACTGGGCCAGCATTGTCGCGCTGCCCGTCCAGGCAAATGTTGAGAACACGGGGCCGAGGGCGGAATCCTGCCCTGTTGCGAGGTTAACCGACCGCAGATCCGCGAGGACATTCCCGTTGGGGAGCATTATCTGGCGAATGTACCCGAGCCGTGAGCCGTCCGGCGATAGCTGGACATCCTGATTGTCAAACTGCTTGCCGCCAGCCGGAAGCCCGGGGACGAGAACTAGCCGGGAATGAGATCCGTCGAGGTTCATGGTGTAGTAGGTAAAGCCGGATCTGCCGTTCTTCCACGCCAGCAGAGTCTTGCCGTCGACAGTTGCTCCGGTGAAGCCGGCAGCGATCCGCTCACTGCGGCCATCTGGGTACAGCCACCGCAGGGAACCTGCCGCCGCAAGCAGAAGCCGGCCACCGCCAGGAAACAGATGCAGGCCCAGAGCGGGCCGGCGCTCCGGATGACTGGTCCCGCGTCCCCGCAGCGCGCTGGCAAGCGGGGCAATGGCGATCAAGACAGCGAGCACTACTGCGGTCGCGGCGGCCATCCGCATGTTCCGCCGCCGGTAACGCCGGCGGACTAGCTCCATCACGCCGGCAGGGGACCGGACATCGGCAACCCCGTCCCTCATCGCCAGTCTTAGCCGGTGCTCGAAGTCATCCATGGCTTTCGTTCCCCGTATCTGCTAGTGGCTCAAGAACGGGAACGGCAGCCAGCACCCGGAGCCGGGCAAGGCCCCGCGACCCGTGGCTTCGCACCGTGGCCGCACTGCAGCCCAGGATGCTCGCGATCTCCGCCTCGGAGAGGTCCTCCCAGTACCGCAGCACCAGGACGGCACGCTGCCTCGCAGGCAGCACCGCGAGCGACCGAAGCAGCAAGTCACGGTCCTCGATCTCACCAGTCCGGTCACGCACAGCAGGCTCAGGAACCGTTCCGTCCAGTGCCACCTCCCCGCGCCGCCGCAGCCGCCGCCACCTGTCTATGGACGCGTTGACGAGGATCCGGCGCACATACGGCTCCGGGCTTCCGGCACGTGACAGCAGTGCCCTGCGCCGGAAGGCGCGCTCCAGCGCCACCTGCAGCAGATCCTCGGCATCTGCGCGGTTCTGGCCGGTGAGCAGGAGAGCAAGCTTTAACGGGTGCCCCGAACGCCCACGCACGAACTCGTCAAAAGGGGCGTTCGCCGCCCGGCTCGCCGATGCCTCCTGCAGGGTCTTGCCCATACTTCTATAACGACGGGCAGCGGCTAGACGTGGAGCGCTTAGGCAACTTTCTTAAGGTGAAGAGCAGGGCGGTACTGACGGTGGCGCGCCGAGCCTTGCTCCTGTACCAGGCCTGTCCCCGAACGCCCCCCACGGGGGCACGGGAGGCGTCACCTGGGGCGGTGGCGCCGACCTCGAGGCGCGCCCTCCGCCACTATCGAGCAGATCAGCCTGGTGGACGCGCTTCCCAGTGCGGAGGCCAGGCGCATGGTCGCCGCCAACCGCAGGCGCATCGACGACTTCGCCCATAACGCTGCTCACCCCGGCTTCAAGTTCCACAGCATGAGCGGGCGCGGCCGGTCGGCATACCTGGACGAAAAGCAGCCAGCCATGAAACTCGCAGACCCGGCCGTGGACAAGGAAGTCCCTGGGCTCGGCGCGGCTTACCAGCGCCATCTCAGTTCCGTCGCTCATGGCAAGCCCTACGGCCTGACCGGTTCCTGACCCCGGGCACGCCGTTCGGTCAGGAACAGCGGGCCGGACGTGCGGCCGCGGATCAGGCGGGACAGCAGGCGGGCGGTGCCGGACTGCAAGGTGATGACTTCGGCGGCGCCTCCCTTGCGGATCACGCGGGCCCGCCGGCTGGCCAGGTCCAGATCGCCGACGTCAAGGGCCAGGAGCTCGCCGATGCGGGCGGCGGACTCGTAGGCCATCCGCCACAGCGTCCGGTCGCGCAGGGCGGCTGCGTGCGGCGAGCTGCACGGGAGGGCAGGGAACGAAAGCACGGAACGGGCCGCTGGGCCGGGAATGGGTTCCAGCCGGTCAGGCCAGCCAGGTCCGGGCCGCGGCGACCACGTGCGCGGCTGGCGGGCGGTCGTTAGGGGTCCGTGGCAGCCAAAGTTGCCGGACTACCCCGTTGACCATGATGGCGTCGGCGCCGAGCTGCCGGGTGTCTTCGACCGGCCGGGCCGGCCGGTGCCCGCGGGCCGCGGCGGCGGCGTAGGTCGCGAGCGTGCCGGGTGAGTAGACCCGCCAGAGCGGTGCGCGTCCCGCACCGAGGCGCCGGTAGAGCACCCTGCTGGTGTCGGCGAGAACCAGGCCGGGCCAGCCCAGGTGCCGGGCCAGCGCCGCGAGCCGCTCCGGTGGGCTGAAGCCCACCAGGACCAGGCCGGCGCGGTGGTCGTCACGGGCTCGTTGCACCTGGACCAGGTGCTGCTGGCAGGGCAGTCAATGCCGGTGGCGCAGCAGGACGAGGATCTGCACGCCGCTGATCTCGCCGAGGGTCATGGGCTGCCCGCCGGCGGTGTCGATAAGCGGGACCCGGGCTACATCAATCTGAACGGTATCTGAGTGCGGCACTGGCCTGGTTTCCTTTCCGAACAGCGGGCGGTTCCGGGCGGCGGGGTGGCGGCGGGGCCGGGCCATCATCCGGGCGGCCCGGGGTGGGCGGCTGCGGCCGTAACCGCCAGCAGCCGGGACTGGCGCAGCCGGGGCAGCAGGCCGGGGGTGAGCAGGACCGCGGCTCCGGCGATCACGCTGGCGGCGGCGGCCAGGACGACCCAGCCGAACGGGGCAGCGGGGAAAGGGGCGAACGTGCGGTACACCACGTATCCGAGGACCGCGACGCCTGCCGCGAGGATGACCAGCGGCAGCGGCCGCCGCCCGGTGCGCCACGTCCAGACCAGCGCGGCGGACACGGTCATCAGGTAAGCGATGAGGATGAGGTAGGCGCCGTACTGGATGATCAGGGTGGCGGCGCGGGTGGCGGTGCGCTCGAAGGCGAACGCCAGCAGCGCCGCGACGCTGAGCGCGCCGGCCACCGTCAGCGCCCCGGCCGGGGAGGAGAAGCGGCGCCAGGTGCGGGTCAGCATCGCGGTGCCGGGGGCGCCGCTTGCTTCGCGGCCGAGGGCGAACAGCAGCCTGGTGGCGGCGTTCAGGCAGGCAAGCTGCGCACCGAATGCGCTGATCAGGCCCGCGGCGTTGACGGCTGTGCCGACTGCGCTGCCTAGGTAGACGTCGGCGATGTGGACCAGCGGCGCGGGGGCGGCCGCGACGGCGGCGGCGCTTGGGTAAGCGCTGTAAACGATCCAGGTGAAGAAGATGTAGATCGCTGCGGCGCCGGCCAGTGACCAGCTGATGGCGGCCGGGATGGTGCGGGTACTGCGGCTGGCTTCCTCACCAAGGGTAGCGGCGCTTTCGAACCCGGAGAACTGGCCGAACGCAGCCGTCACCCCGAGCGCCAGCACCGACAGCGAAACGCCGTGCATGCTGAACGGGGCGGCGGTGAGCCCGTGGTGGTGATAACCGCCGCCTGCCAGCACGGCGATGGCCACCACCGTGATGAGCGCCACCGCGGCGCCTTCGGCGGCGAGTATCACCAGCGAGCTGAACCCGATCGAGGTGTAGGCGAGGCCGAGGGCCAGGGCCGCCCCGGCCAGGCCGAGCCACACCCAGCCCACGTGCACGCCGAACGAGGCCAGCAGCGCCTGGCCGATGTCAGCGGTCGCGGCGTAGACCCCGGCGGCGAAGGAAATGTAGACGAGCAGCAGCAGCCACGCCGACACGAACCCGTAGCCGGGGCCGAGCGCGCTGCCGTTGAACGCGTACACCGACCCGGCGGTGTTGAACGAGCGGGTGAAGACCACGAACGCGTACGCCACGAAACCCATCGCCACCAGCGCGAGGACCTGGGCCAGCGCGCCGGGCTCGCCGACGATGCCCGCGATGATCGCCGGGCCGATGATGACACCAGCGGTCGGGCCCTGGATGCCGACCGGGAGGGCGGCCGTGCGCAGGAACCGCAGGCTGCCGCGCCGCAGCGACCGGCTCGGGTCCGTGCTGCCGGTCGCCTCGTCAACCTGGCGGGCCAGGTCGGCGGGGGGCGTCAGGGCGCTGGTCAACGATGACTGCCGGGATGGGTGATGGCGCCGTGTTCGTCAGCGGGACCGGCACGAAGGCGCTCGCTCCCGCTGCCGGCTTCTGCTGCGTGGACGCCCGCGGGCACGGCGGCACCGGGTTCCCGCAGCAGCTGCAAGCCGGTGACGACCCGCTGCGCGGCCGTGATCGCCACAGCGGCGGTGAATCCCCATACGATCACCGTCGCGTGCCGGGGCAAGATGAACACCAGCACGTAGACGGCGATGGTCTCGGTGCCTTCGGCCAGGCCGCCGACGAATCGCAGCGACCGGTCGTCGCCGAGGCGCTGGCGGCGCCGTTCGGCCAGTGAGGACAGGGCGAGGAATGCGGTGCCGGAAATGTAATACGCGGTGAGCAGCGCGACGCAGGCCAGCCTCGCGCCAGGCACTGCGACCGCCAGGCCGAGGATGATGCCGGCGTAGATGCTGAAGTCGGCGACGATGTCAAGAAACCCGCCGGCATCGGTGGGCGTCCCGGCCCGGGCGACCGGGCCGTCCAGCCCGTCGAGCAGGCGGTTGGCCAGCCACAGTCCCAGCGCCGCCGGCCAGGCCGCCAGCGCGGTGGCCGCGCACGCGCCAGCCCCGGCGGCCCACCCGGCGGCGGTCAGCGCCACCGGGGGCACCCCGGCGGCGGCCAGCCGACGGCCGGCTGCGCCCAGCACCGGGCCCAGCGCCGCCCTTATCGGCGAGTCCAGCATCCCGGCTCCCTCACTCCGCCGGGGCGTCCGGCAGCCGGGCGCCGGCACCGCCCCGGCCGGTGCCGGGCCGGACCCGGGGGAGCGGCAGCAGCACCCGCAGCCCGGCGTTCTCGGCCGGGTCCAGCACGCTGTGCTGGACGCAGGCCGGCACCAGGGTGCCGTCCTCGGGATGGGCCATCGCGTAATGGCAGGCGGCCAGCCGTTCCTGGGTGGCGCGGATCCGCGGATCGCGGCTGGTCTCACCGCGCTGCATCAGCTCCCAGGCGGGCCCGACGTCGGCGGCGTCCATGAACTGGTGCATCACGTAACTGACCAGCCGGACCCGGTGCGCCAGCAGGCGCCCCAACCCGGCCCGGCGGACCGTGCGGGCCGCCCACCCGGCGGCGAGGGCGAGCACCACCGGGTGCCCGGCGGTGATCATCGCGATCCTGGCGGCCAGCACCGCGGCCGGGGTGCCGGTGAAGCTGACCGGCCCGAAATAGCGGAAGAACGCATCCCTGACGGCCAGGTCCCGCGGGTCGCAGCCGTCGAGCAGCGGGTACCAGCGGTCACCGGCCCAGAACCCGTACGCGACCCGGTTGCAGCGCACGTCCCCGTGCTCGAACACCCGGTAATCCAGCCGCGTGCCCGCCCCCCGCTCGATCTGCGTCCACACCTGGTCGCCGGTCAGGTCCCGGTAGTCCTCATGCCAGCGGCGGTCGTCCCCGACGAACGCGGCCGGCTGAAACGAGAACATCCCGTACCCCATGTGCCGGCAGGCCCGGACCACGGCGGCGACCTGGCCCAGGTTGGCGGGGGTAACCGTCATGTTGTGCGCCAGGAAGGACCGCACCCCGTGCTCGCGTCGCAGCCGCGTGAACATGGCGGCGAACCGCTCCCGGTACGGGTTCAGCGACGCCTCATCGGGGGGGCGGGGAATGCCGCGGCGGCCGAACATCAGCGAGTCGAAGTGGGCGGCGAACGACACCCGCCGCAACCGCGGCCGCCCGCCGGGGCCGAGCACGAGCCGTTCCAGGTAGTCGTAATCCACGTCACCGTGGGTGAAGCTCATCGGCTCCCGCCCGTGGGCGCGCATGATTGCCAGCGCCGCGGCGTGATCACCGGGGTCGAGCAGGCTCACCTCGCCGCCGATCAGCTGGGCGTGCGCCCGCGGCCCCCGCACCTGCCGCAGCAGGCCCATCTGCGCTGCCACGTGGGCCAGCGTGTGCGGCCCGTCTACGCGTACCTGGTTGGCGTCCCGGGAGTGGTAGCACGGGGTGCAGGCCAGGTCGCATTTCGGGAACACGCCGTGGGTGCCTTCACATCCGACCGCGTGCCGTCCCAGCACCTGGCCGGGGGTGCGGGCAGTCTCCGGCAGCCCGGCCCAGCGGCGCGCCAGCGCGGCCCGGAACTCCGGATCCGCCGGCCGCGCCGCCCGCGCCACCTGGCGGATCCGCGCCATCACGCCCACGTGCGGCTCCCCTCCACGCACCTAGCCTGGCACGGCCCGTCTACCCCCCCGCCCCGGCCGCGGCACACCCGCCGCGCCAAAGCCATTGCTTACCCCGGAGGCGGGCCGCTAGCGTCATGCCGGCTACACGGCCGCGGGCACCTCGCCGTGCGCTCGCCCGTCCAGCGATTGCTGCCGCCAGGAGGCGACGACCGGGTCCAGCAGGCTGGGGAACCGTTCCTCGAGATCGGCCGCCCGCAGCGACGTCCAGCGGCGGTTGCCGTCGTCTCGCTGGCGGATCACTCCCGCCTCCCGCAGCACCCGGAAATGGTGCGTAAGAGTGGATGCGGCTACCTCGACGGGAAACGTGCCGCAGGCGCGTTCCGGGGTGCTCAGCAGTGTTGCCACGATGGTCATCCGGGTCGGATCGGCCAGGGCGTGCAGCACGTCAAGCAAGTCCAGGGTCTCGGCTGGCGGATGCACGAGATCCGGCCGGTGACGTGACGATCGCACGTGATCACCTCCTCACAGACAGCATAGCGCCTCGTTAATGTTCTATGTTCGTGATACAACGAACATTGACTTGACCCGCGCAGGACCCGAGGAGGGACAGATGGCATCGGCATCGCGGCCCGCGGCAGTCGCGGCGCCGTCAGCCGCCGCCGAGCCGTTCGCCGGACGGTGGCTGGCATTGCCGGTCGTGCTAGCTGCCATGTTCATGGCGCAGTTCGACCTTTACGTGGTTAATGTTTCGCTTCCCTTGTTGCAGCATGACCTGCACGCCGGCCAGGCCGCGCTGCAACTTATCGTCGGCGGGTACGCCTTCATGTACGCCACCGGCCTGATCACCGGCGGACGCCTGGGAGACATGTACGGGCACCGGCGGCTGTTCGTCCTCGGGGCGGTCGCCTTCGCCGTCGCGTCCCTGCTTGCGGGCCTGTCGCAGACAGCCGGCGAACTGGTGGCGTTCCGGCTGCTGCAGGGGCTCACGGCGTCGGCCATGGTCCCGCAGGTACTCGCCACCATCAGCGTCCTGTTCTCGCCCGGCGAGCGGCCGCGGGCGATGTCGTGGCTGGGCGTCACCATGGGAGTCGGCGCGGTTGCGGGGCAGGTCCTCGGCGGAGTGCTGCTCGATGTCAACCTGGCCGGCTTGAGCTGGCGGCCCATCTTCCTGGTCAACGTCCCGGTCGGGCTGCTGGCCGCGTGGTTGGGGTCCCGCCTGCTGCCCGAGTCGCAGGCGGCGGCCCGGCCGAAACTGGATCTCATCGGCACCGCCCTGGTCTCAGCGGCGCTCGCGCTCATTCTGGTTCCCTTGTCACTCGGACGGGGCGTCCACTGGGCGTCGTGGACATGGGCGTGCTTCGCCGCCAGCCCGGTGGTGATCGCACTCGCGCTTGGCTGGGAGCGGCGCCTGGCGCAGGAAGGACAGCCGTTCCTCGACCTGCGCCTGTTCCAGGACAAGGCATTCAACCTAGGCATCGTCGGCAACGTCGCGGCGTTCGGCGCGTTCTTTAGCCTGCTGTTCACCCTCACCCTGCTGCTGCAGTCCGGCATGGGACTGTCGCCTCTGCAGGCGGGCCTGACTTTCGCCCCGCTCGGAGTCGCGTTCGCCGCCGCGTCGGTAGCCGCTAGGTCGCTGGTCGGCCGCTTCGGGCCCAAGGTGATCACCGCCGGCCTGCTGATCGCGTGCCTTGGCCTGCTGTCACTGCTCGCGGCGGTCCACTTCGGCGGCGGGTCCACCACGGTCGCGGACATCGTCGGGCCGATGGCCGTGATCGGGCTGGGCAACGGCATGTCCGTCCCGTCGCTCATCGGGGCAGCGCTGGCGGCCATCCGCGTTGAGCAGGCCGGGGCAGCCGCCGGCGTCCTGACGACCGCACAGCAGTTCGCGAGCGCGGCCGGTGTCGCCGGCCTCGGGAGCGTGCTCTTCGCCGCTCTCGGGAAGGGGACCGGGGTGGCCGCCTACGCCGGGGCGATCGAGTGGTCGACGGGCGTCTCGCTCATCCTCGCGGCGATCGCGGCCGCGGTAACCACACGACTGCGGCCGCCTGCCCGGTGAGCGAAGGGGCGGGTCACCGAAACAGGCGGTTACTTCGGACAGGTACGAGTGCAGTACCTCGGCGTCGAGGTCGTGCAGGTGGGCCATGGCCGACTCGTCGCTTCGCGCCGCGACAAAGCTGCCTGATGACGCGGCGCATCGAGCGCCCGGTCGCGCTGCGCGTCGTGACTACCTCAGCGGCACCCAAACCTGCTTCGCGGTCGGCTGCCCGGCGCCGGGCACCTCCAGCCGCTGCCTCACCGACCCGGCCGGCATGGTGCCCGGCGCCGGCCCTCTTACGCACCGCCCGCGACGGCGGGATGCCGTCGTCGTGTCCGAACCAGGTGACCAGGCCGATCAGGAATAGAGAAGCACCCGTCGCCGGGCCGCAGCTAAGGTGACCGCCATGGACGTCCGCGCGACCCTTCCTCGTGACCCGCGACCTCAGGAGTGACCATGACCGGCTCTTCCACCCGGGGAATCACGACCGTGCTGCATCCCGTGTCTGACCTGGCGGCAGCCAAGGCGGTGTACGCCGCCCTGCTCGGCGTGCCGCCGCAGGCCGACGAATCCTACTATGTCGGCTTCGAGGCCGAGGGCCAGCACATCGGGCTGGTGCCGGGCGGCGGACCGCAGGGCATGACCTCGCCGGTGGCCTACTGGCACGTGCCGGACATCGAGGCGAAGCTGGCCGAGGTGACTGCAGCGGGCGCCAAAGTGAAGGAGCCCATACACGACGTCGGCGGCGGCCGCCTGGTGGCCACCTTCACCGACCCCGACGGCAACGTCCTCGGGCTGCTTCAGGACTAACAGAGGAGGTATGCCGAGCATGGCCACGAGGACGGATATGCAGTCGCACGCGCCGCACGCTGCCGACAGCCACGACCTGATCCGCGTGCACGGCGCGCGCGTGAACAACCTCAGAGACCTCAGCATCGCGATCCCGAAGCGCCGGCTGACGGTGTTTACCGGCGTTTCCGGCTCGGGCAAGAGCTCGCTGGTGTTCGGCACGATCGCCGCGGAGTCGCAGCGGCTGATCAACGAGACTTACAGCGCCTTCGTGCAGGGGTTCATGCCGACGCTGGCGCGGCCCGAGGTCGACGTACTCGACGGGCTGACAACGGCGATCATCATCGACCAGGAGCGGATGGGCGCCAACTCCAGCTCCACGGTCGGCACCGCCACCGACGCCAGCGCGATGCTGCGCATCTTGTTCAGCCGGCTCGGGCAGCCGCACATCGGCTCGCCCCAGGCGTTCTCCTTCAACGTCGCCTCGGTCAGCGGCGCGGGCGCGGTCAGGTTCGAGCGCGGCGGGAAAACCGTGAAGGAGCGGCGCAGCTTCAGCATCACCGGCGGCATGTGCCCGCGCTGCGAAGGCCGGGGGACCGTCAACGACATTGACCTGTCCCAGCTCTACGACGACAGCAGGTCGCTCAACGAGGGCGCGATCACCGTCCCCGGCTACACCGGGGGCGGCTGGAACGCCCGGCTGTACAGCGCGTCCGGCTTCGTCGACCCGGATAAGCCGATCCGCAAGTACACCAGGAAGGAACTGGACGACTTCCTGCACCACGAGCCGGTCAGGATGAAGATCGCGGGCATCAACATGACCTACGAGGGGCTGATCCCGCGGATCCGGAAGTCGATGCTGTCCAAGGACAGCGAGGCGATGCAGCCGCACGTCCGCGAGTTCGTGGACCGCGCCGTCACCTTCGCTGCCTGCCCGGAGTGCGACGGCACCCGGCTGAGCGAGGCGGCACGGTCTTCGAAGATCAGGGGAATCAGCATCGCCGATGCGTGCGCGCTGCAGATCAGTGACCTGGCTGAGTGGGCCGGCGGCCTGGACGAGCCGTCGGCGGCGCCGCTGATCGCCGCGCTCCGGCAGCACCTGGACTCATTCGCGGAGATCGGCCTGGGCTACCTGTCGCTCGACCGGCCTACGGCTGCCTTGTCGGGCGGAGAGGCCCAGCGCACCAAGATGATCCGCCAGCTCGGCTCGTCGCTCACCGACGTGACCTACATTTTCGACGAGCCGACGGCCGGCCTGCACCCCTATGACATTCAGCGGATGAACGGCCTGCTGCTGCGGTTGCGGGACAAGGGCAACACGGTGCTGGTAGTGGAGCACAAGCCGGAGACGATCGCGATCGCCGACCACGTCGTCGACCTCGGTCCCGGCGCCGGCGCGGCGGGCGGCACCGTCTGCTTCGAGGGCACCGTCGGGGGGCTGCGGGACAGCGGCACCATCACCGGGCGGCACCTGGACGACCGCGCCGCCCTGAAGTCACCGGTGCGGACGCCGTCGGGCGCGCTGGAGGTACGCGGCGCCAGCCTGCACAACCTGCAGGGCGTGGACGTTGACATCCCGCTCGGGGTGCTTGTCGTCATAACCGGCGTCGCCGGCTCCGGGAAGAGCTCGCTGATCCGCGGCTCGGTGTCCGGGCGGGACGGGGTGGTGACGGTCGGGCAGGCCCCGATCCGCGGCTCGCGGCGGAGCAACCCGGCTACGTACACCGGGCTGCTCGACCCGATCCGCAAGGCGTTCGCGAAGGCCAACGGCGTGCAGCCGGCACTGTTCAGCGCCAACTCCGAGGGCGCCTGCCCCGGCTGCAACGGCGCCGGCGTCATCTACACCGACCTCGCAGATGATGGCCGGCGTCGCCATCATCTGCGAGGAGTGCGAGGGGAAGCGGTTCCGGGCATCGGTGCTGGAGCACCACCTCGGCGGCCGCGACATCAGCGAGGTGCTCGCGATGCCGGTGACCGAGGCGCAGGATTTTCTCGGCGCCGGCCCGGCGCGCACGCCGGCCGCGGGCGCCATCCTCAGCCGGCTCGCTGACGTCGGCCTCGGTTACCTCATCCTCGGCCAGCCGCTCACCACGCTGTCCGGCGGCGAGCGGCAGCGGCTCAAGCTGGCCGCCCGGATGGCCGAGAAGGGCAGCGCCTACGTCCTCGACGAGCCGACCGCCGGCCTGCACCTTGCCGACGTCGAGCAGCTGCTCGGCCTGCTCGACCAGCTCGTCGAGGACGGCAAGTCGGTCATCGTCATCGCGCACCACCAGGCGGTCATGGCCCGCGCCGACTGGATCATCGACCTCGGGCCCGGCGCCGGCCGCGACGGCGGCCGGATCGTCTTCGAGGGCACGCCCGCCGACCTCGCCGCCGCCCGGTCCACCCGCACCGGCGAGCACCTCGCGGCGTATTCCGGCACCGATATCCGATGAGTTGCGCCGCGGTGCAGAAGCACGTGGCGATCCTCGAACGAGCCGGTTTGGTCTCTAACGTTCCGCGTCTTGGGATGCGGGGCACTCACTAGGACGGTTGGCTGGATGACCCGCTGGCGTGTCGACTTTGGGCCGTGCGTTAGCCGGAGGGACGGGTCCATCGCATTGCGAACGAGGTCGGTGCTCGTGTAGTGACAGACGCTTGCCTGTAGGCCGTCGGCGTGACTCCGACGATCGCCGTAAAGGTCCGGCTGAACGTGCCGAGGCTGGTGAACCCGACGACGGCGCAGATGTCGGTCACGGTGCGGCGGGTATGGCGGAGCAGAAACATCGCTCGTTCGATTCGACGGCGCTGGAGGTAACGGTAGGGCGTTTCGGCGAACACTCGCTTGAACTCGCGAATGAAGTGAGTTGGCGCCATGAGCGCTACTCGCGCCAGCTCGTCGACGTTCAACGGCTCGGCGTAGCTGCGGTCCATCACATCGCGGGCTCGCAACAGCCGCCGGTTGGCGTCTTCGCGGGCTGCACTCACGTGTTCATCTTGCTGCGCTGCCGCAGGAGTCGGGGACCCGGCCTCCGATCACGCAATTTTGGATAACGCGTTCGAGGCCGAGCGGCGCTACCTTCAAGATCTCCACCGACAACGACAACCAACCGATAACCCCAGGAGCGGCTACATGCTCACGTCCAACAACCTCTCATCGATCTTTGTCCTCGATCAGGACCAGGCCCTGGAGTTCTACACCGGCGTCCTCGGACTCGAGGTCGGCGCTGACATCGACCTCGGTCCCATGCGCTGGCTCACCGTCCGGGTCCCGGGCTCCGATCGTGAAATCCTGCTGGAGCGACCCGGGGCGCCAGCCCACTCCGAGGAGATAGCGGAAAAGATCCGTGAGCTGGTAACCATCGGCGCTGCCGGTGGCTGGCTGGCGTTCACCACCGACGACGTCCGCGCCACCTTCGAGAAAATCGTGGCCGCCGGCGCGGACGTCACTCAGGAACCGATGGAGCAGCCGTACGGGACAGATTTCGCGATACGTGACCCGTTCGGCAACGCCATACGCATCGGCAGCATCAACCGCTGACCGACCGGGCGATCCTCGGCGCAGCGTTCTTCGTCAGCCAATCCACTTCAAGGGGCTTGCCGACCCGGTGTGACTCACGCGCAGGTCGCCGAACGCGAACTCGATGATGGCCGGGACGACGCGCGGCGGGATGCCCTGCAACGCGCGCCGTGCCAGGCCGGTGAACTGGACGTCGTAGGCCACGTTCCCGGCTCAGCTGTCCCGCTTGGGCACGCCGAACTCGGTCCGGATCGCGTCCTCGCCGTGGGTGCGGCCGGCTGCGACGTCGGCTTCGGCCTCTGCGATCGTCTCGCGGATGCCCGGACGGCCCAATCAAGGTTGAGTAGACGCCGATAATAAGCATTATGTCAAGTAAGAGCTCGCCTGGCTCTGGGGGGAACTCGACTGCCTCATATCCCGTCTCAGTCGAGCTGACGCAGTCTCAGTCAATCTGACTCATCCGCTCGTTGTCTCAGCAGACGTAGTACAACGGTGCTTGTCATCTCCGAATTGTCTGGCCATCCTGACGGCGTGCATGCGGGCTGCGCCCGCCGCCAGTGCGGCGTCGGCTGGGCTGCGGTGATACGCCAGCGGCGTCGCTGGCCAGCACGAACGCCGCCAGGACGGCCCTAGAACAGGACGGTCAGGTTAGCTGTCGGTGCATGAGGGCCAGTGGTCTACTGCCCACTCCGCCCAGCCCGGCCACCCTGCTGGCGGGCTGGGGATTGCACCGCCGCCGAACTCGGCGGCAGCAGGTATCTGGAACTGCTCCCGCCATTGGTCCACGTCGGCCTCGCTCATCGGGAACGTCTGGTGCGAGGCCGTTGCCTGGCGGTGCGCGATCCGCGCGAGCTGGACCTCCTTGTCCACGGGCAGGTAGACCACCCGGTAGGCTGCCCCGGCCGATCGCGCAAGCCAGCGCAGTGCCGACCGTTCATCGCGGCCCCAGAGCCCGAAGTCGAGCACGACGCTGGTCCCCAGCCGCAGCGCCTGCAGGGCAACCGAGATGAGCCGCCCTTCCAGCACGAAGCGCTTGCCGTCGGCCATCGAGTCGCCGAACAGCGGGATCATCCAGTGATCCGGGGTCAGCCGAAGCGCCCGGTGCGCCGCGGCGAGTTCTTTGGCCCGGGTGGTTTTCCCGGCTCCGGGGAGCCCGACTATCAGGAGCATCGTGGCGGTGCGCGGGTCCTGCGTCGCGATGGAGCCAGACCGCATATCGTCGGGTGCCGGCGGTGACTGGCGAGGCTGGCCGGGCTGGCCGTTCGTGATAGCGGGTACCGCTGCGGACGGGTGCGGGAATGGTTCTTCGTACTGTGAATGTGAATCGGATCGCTGCGACTGAGACATGACTCCCCTGATCAGGCAGGATGATCCGGCAGCGCAGGATGGACACGCGAGTGGCTGCCGGCGGGACACTGATCCGGCGGTACGCCCTGGCACTGACCCCGGCCGGGGCAGGCATTGAGGCCGCGGTTACAGCAGCCTCGGTACCGCCGCTAGGCGGCGGTGCGGGTAGTCATGGCAGCGAAGCAGCACATGCCTTCACCGTAGCCGATAGCGTCGCGGAACCGGCAGCCAGCCTGCTGAGGGCCAGTTATCGGCCAATCTGGCTCGTTGCCTCAGTGCATCTGGCGGGCGAGATCGAACTGCTCGCCCCTGCGGCTGGCGTCGGCCGCCCACCGCGCCCTTGAGGGCAGTGGCCCGGCTCATCCGTGTGTCTCGCTCAACGTGCTTACCGAGCCCAAGGAATCCGGCGCAGTCGCCCGAAACCGTCCCGCTGTCGGATCGTCCGCAACCGGCGTACCAGAAGGTCCGTGAGAGAAGTCCGGGAGGCGGTGTCGGATCGGGGCAGAGTCGTTCGTAGCAGGGGTGAGCGACCGACCACGAGGGGCGCCACCGGGGCGCCACCCAAACCACAGGTGATGATCCGAGATGCAGTACCTGCTGTCGGTCTTCGGACCGGCCGAGATGAGCGAGTTCGGCAACTACCCCGACAAGGAGACGATGGTGAAGGCCATGGCCGACACTGGTGCCTTCAACGAGAGGCTGCAAGCCGAGGGCCGCTTCGTCTACGCCAACGGCCTCGCCTCGGCGACGACCGCGACAGTCGTCGACGGCCAGGGCGACACCCCGCTCTTCACCGACGGGCCGTACCTGGAATCCAAGGAGTACATCGGCGGCTTCTGGATCATCGAGGCGGCCGACCTCGACCAGGCGCTTGCGCTCGCCGCCGAGGGCTCGAAGGCATGCCGGGGCAAGGTCGAGGTCCGACCGTTCCAGTGACTCAGGTCAAGGAGGCGATCACCCGGGCCCACCATGAGGAGTGGCGCGGGTGGTCGCCGCCCTGACCAGGCGTTTCGGTGACCTCGACATTGCCGAGGAGGCGGTGGCCGAGGCATTCGCGACCGCCGTCGGGCGGTGGCTGGCCGACGGCGTACCCCCTAACCCCGGCGCGTGGCTGACCATTACCGCCAACCGCAAGGCCATCGACCGGATCCGGCGCGATAACAAGCTCGACGCTTGCTCAGTTGGCAGGCACTCCCCCAGCTAACCGGGCTGGCCGGCTTCTGCTGGTTCATGACCAGAGCCATGGTCATCCCGTTCCTCAGCGCCGGCCCGCCGCTGCACGTCAATGCCGGTGTCGGGCAGGGCGGGCGAGAAGACCCAGAGCACCTGGGCGGGGCCAGCTGCCTGGGTTACGCCGAAGGTATGCGGCGTGCTGGCCGGGAAGGTGAAGGCGTCACCCTGCTCCAGCGTGACTTGCTCCCCGGCGACGGTGAGCTGCAGCTGCCCGGCCAGGACGAAGACGAACTCAACGTCAGCGGGCAGCGTGTAGGGCTCGTCCCCGCTCCCCCCGCCGGGCTCGATGTCACTGAGGATGGCCTGCATCCGCTTCTCGCCGGACGGCGTGAGCAGGTACTCCGTGACCCGGCTGCCACCGAAGTTGATGGGCGGGTAAGCGCCCCGCCGGACCACCTCCCCAGTCGGTGCCTCGAACAGGGAGCCGACAGAGACGTCCAGGGCCGCACAGAGCCGGATCAGCGAGGCCACCGAGACGTTGGCCAGATCCCGTTCCAGCTTGGACACGAATCCCTTGGTCAGCCCGCTCTGCTCGGCCACCTCGGCCATGCTCTTGCGGGCGGCGAGCCTGGCCGCCTTCAACTGCGCGCCGATCCGCGTGCCGCCGGGACCGGCTGGCCGGGTGTCGTTCCCGCTGCTGGCGCTGGGCATCAGTCCTCCTTCCCGCTCCCGGCGCAGCGGCCCGGACCCGCTGCCCATCCATGACACACCCGGATCTTTTCATGAAACTTATGTTGACTTTCAAGAAACATTTGTCATCATAGCTTATGAGGCACGTCGCACCTAGCCAGGAGGCGTCATGGCAACACAGTCCCGGGAACCCGCGGTCGAGGAAGAGGCCGAGCGGGGTCTGCTCGGCCAGATCGAGGTGCACTCGATCGACTGGATCCCCGACCCGGAGCGGCACGGCAAGACCTGGCAGCAGGCCATGCTGTGGTTCCTGGGGAACTTCCAGTACTTCACGATCCCGATCGGCTTCGTCGGCCCGGCGCTGGGACTGTCGCTGGGCTGGTCGATCCTGGCCGGCGCGCTGGGCATCTGGTTCGGCACGCTGTTCATGGCCTTCCACGCTACCCAGGGCCCGGTCTTCGGGCTGCCGCAGATGATCCAGACGCGGGCCCAGCTAGGCTACCGCGGCGTCGTGGTGGCACTGTTCGCCGTGCTGTTCACCTACCTGGCCTTCAACGTGGCCGACCAGGTGCTGATGAGCACCGGGCTGCACGGCGCATTCGGCTGGAACGCCACCCTGGTCGCGGCCGCCACGGCGGTGCTCGCGGCGCTGCTGGCCATCTTCGGCTATGACTGGGTGCACAAGATTTTCCGGTTGCTGCTGGTCATCTCGTTGCCGTGCTACGCGATCATCTCGGTGGCGATCCTGGTCGGGCATGCGGGCGGGGTGGCGCCGCATCACCCGGGCGGCTTTGTCTTCGCGGCGTTCATGGCCCAGTTCTCGGTGGCCGCGGCCTACAACATCACCTACGCGCCGTACGTATCGGATTACTCCCGTTACATGTCGCGCAAGACGCCTGCAGGCGGAATCATCGGCGCAGTATTCTTCGGCGCCTCGACCTCGGCGATCTGGCTGATCGCCCTGGGCGCGTGGCTGGCAACCCGGCTTGGCGTCAGCGACGGCCTGGCCGGGCTGCAGCGGGTCGGCGACAACGTGGTCGCGCCGCTCGGCTCGATCACCGCCGTCCTGTCGGCGACCGCGCTGCTGGCCACCATGGGCATGAACGGCTACGGGGGAATGCTGACCGTCCTGACCGGCATCGACTCGTTCAAGAAGATCAAGACAAGCAGGATGTTGCGCGCGGCGACCGTCGTCGTGCTCGCCGTCATCTGGTACGTGATCGGCGCCAGCATCTCCTCCAGTACCAGCGCCGTGTCCGCGGTCCTCAACTCGCTGACGCTGATGCTGTACTTGCTCGTGCCATGGACCGCACTCAACCTGGTGGACTACTTCTTCGTCCGCCGCGGGCATTACGCGATCACCGACATCTTCCGCCCGGACGGCGTCTACGGCGCCTGGGGCTGGCGCGGCCTGACGGCCTACTTCGTCGGCTTCGCGGCCGAGATCCCGTTCATGAACCTCCCGCCCATTGCCGGCCTGTCCTATAAGGGCTACTTCCCGGCCCACGTGACCAATGGCGTCGACTACGCCTGGCTGGTCGGCCTGGCAATCGGCGGGATCGTCTATTTCCTGCTGTCGCGCTCACTTGACCTGGCCGCCGAGCAGTCCGCCATCGAGACCAGCGAGCGCGCGCTCCGCGTGATCGACGTTGAGGCCCAGCAGGGCGCCATCGCCGAGCAGGCTCGTCCCGATGTGCAGACACCGTAGCGGGCGCGCGCTGCCAGGCGGCGCGCAGATCAGCACGTCGCGGTCTCCGCATAGGCGGTCGCCGCCCGATCGTTATATTTAGCGGACCTAGCCGAGGCCGGCGTGACCGCCGGGCCGGACGGGCAGCTTCGCACCAGCCGATTTCCTGCTGATCAGCAGATCGCGCAGTCAGCCGGGAAACAGACCGGCCTACCGGGACCCTTCCGGCGCTTGATGACAAACTGCGGCCAGGCGCCGGCCTGGCGCGCGTAACGCGAGAAAGTGAAGGACATGACCGAGCCTGTTGCGCGGATCCAAGCCGGCGACACCGTCGGGCCGGTGGACGCCACCCGGGTACCCCGCTACGCCGGGGAGGCCACCTTCGCCCGCCTGCCGCGCATCGATGAGGTGGGGCACGCCGACGTCGCAGTGCTGGGCGTGCCCTTCGACAGCGGGGTCAGCTACCGTCCGGGCGCCCGTTTCGGCCCCTCGCACATCCGGGAGTCATCCCGGCTGCTCCGTCCCTACAACCCGGCACTGGGGGTATCGCCGTTCGCCAGCCAGCAGGTGGCCGACGCGGGGGACCTGGCCGTCAACCCGTTCAGCATCGAGCAGGCAATCAAGGAAATCGAACGGGGAGCGCGCGATCTGCTGGATCGCGCGCGATGCGTACTGATGCTCGGCGGCGACCACACGGTGGCGCTGCCGATGCTCCGGGCGCTGTCGGCGGTGCACGGCCCGCTGGCCGTCGTGCACTTCGATGCCCATCTCGACACCTGGGACACCTACTTCGGCGCCGCCTACACTCACGGCACGCCATTCCGGCGGGCTGCGGAAGAAGGCTTGCTGGACCGGTCGGGGTGCCTGCATGCCGGGACCCGCGGGCCCCTGTACTCCGACACCGACCTCACCGAGGACACCGACCTGGGATTCCAGGTGATATCCGCGCCCGACGTCGAGCAGCTCGGCGTGGCCGGCCTGGTGGAACGCATCCAGCAACGGATCGGTGACCGCCCGGTATACGTCTCGGTGGACATCGACGTGCTGGATCCCGCGCACGCGCCCGGCACCGGAACCCCGGAGGCCGGCGGCCTGTCGAGCCGGGAACTGCTGGCCGCGCTGCGGTCATTCGCCCGGCTGAACCTGGTCGGCGCCGACATCGTCGAGGTCGCGCCCGCCTACGACCACGCCCAGATTACCGGCATCGCCGCCGCGCACGCCGGCTACGAGCTGCTGTCCGCCCTGGCCGCCAGGAAGGCCGCCCGGTGAGCACCCCCGACGAGGTCCTTGCCGCCGCGCGGCACCTGGTACAGGCGTTCGGGCGGCACGACACGGCCGCCTACTTCAACTGCTTCACCCCCAACGCGACCTTCATCTTCCACACCACTGCCGCCAGGCTGGCATCCCGGAGCGAATACCAGCGACTGTGGCAGCAGTGGGAGCGCCAGGATAACTTCCGCGTGCTGTCCTGCATCTCCGAGCAGCCGGTCGTGCAGGACCTCGGTGATGCCGCCGTCTTCAGCCACGACGTCACCACCGTGATCCGCACCCGCGCCGGCGAGCAGGCCAGCAGGGAGCGCGAGACCATCGTGTTCCGGCGCGACGGTGACCGCTGGGCCGCCGTGCACGAGCACCTGTCGCCGCAGCCCGGACCAGCAGCATGATCCGTCGGCCAGCCGGCCCGCACGCCGCACCAAGAGCCCGGAAAGAGGGAATCGACGCCGCGAACACTACAGCGAGCCGCGATTTCGCGATAACGAACGCCGGGTTCTCGCCGGGACGCCGATGCGGGCAACCCGGCCGCTAGGTGTAACGGCACAGTCGGATATCAGAACTGTCCGAATGCCTTGGTGCTGGTGGTCCTCATAGCGGTGCCAGGAGCATGAGGACCTCGTCGCGGTCGCCGTAGTTGAAGCGGAGTGCACCTGGCCACCGGCCGATCTCCTGCCAGCCGAGTCGGCCGTAGAAGTCTTCGAGTCCTTCTCCGCCTCGTGCTTCGAGTCGGAGTTGTTCGAGGCCCAGTTCGTCACGAGCAACGTCGCGGACACGGTGCATCAACGCGGCGCCGATACCGCGGCCGCGGAAGTCGGGATGGGTCTGAACCCGTTTGACCATGCCCCAGTGCGGAACGACCCGGGCCCGGTATCGGCTCAGGCTCAGCCATCCGGCGAGGACACCGTCGAGTTTGGCGAGCAGGAGCTGGCTGTACTCGGGATCAAGGTCCGCGATGAGCTGATCCGCGACTGGGTTCACGTCGTCGAAACCGACCGGAGGAAACGCGAAGCCTACGGCTCCGCCGTTGTTGGCCACGGTCATCCAGCAGTTGACCAGTTCGCGGGTCGCCTCGGGTGACATGTCCTCCGGGCGCTTGGCCTGAACGATCTCGACCAGGCCGCGATCGACGCGGGTTGGCAGGGTCACGAGGTCTCCGTTTCCAGTAGTCCGCCCGGTGACGGGCCCGGTTGTTCCTGAGGGGGTCTGCGGCTGACGTCGGCGGCGTAGGTCATCCAGTCGCCGGCGGAGATGCGCTGCCAGGCGACGGCGACGTCGATGTGGATGCCGAGCATGCGGGACAGGATCGCGGCGGGGAGCTCGGTGGCGAGCTGGAACAGGGCGGCGGAGCGGGCCGGGCCGGGCTGTATGCCGATCTGGCGGAGGCGCTCGCCGAGGCGGTAGGGGCTGATCGGCTGGCCGGGGCGCCCGCCGGGCAGCAGCCATGGGGAGGTGCCCTGGTCTCCGGTGGTGGCGTGGCCCTGGCGGGCGGCGGCCAGGTGCAGGATGAGGCCCGCGAGCGGCTCGGGGAGCACGACGGGCTCCCGGCCGAGTTGCAGGCGTACTTCGCCGTCGCCGGCCTGGATGTGGCCGAGGGTGAGACGGCTGACGGTGGCAGGCTGCTGGGCGTAGAGCAGGAGGAGCAGCCCGGCGGCCCGGTCCTCGGGCTTGAGGGTGCCGTCATGCAGCAGGCGCCGGGCTTGTGCCCAGCGTCCTTCGGCGTCGATGACGCGGGTGGGGCCCGCCCACCTGGTGGCAGGGAAGTCCAGGCTGGTCAGCTTCTGGCCGCGGGCCCAGCGGATGAAGTGCCCGGCGGGACCGCGGACCTGGACGCCATCGACGCATCCTTCGACCTGGTCATCTGTGCCGCCGCGTTCCACTGGATCGACCCTGAGGTCGCGTTCACCAAGTCCGCCCGGTTGCTGCGGCCGGGCGGCTGGCTCGCCCTGCTCGGCGCCGAAGAGCACTACGAACATCCCCTCGGCGCGGCACTGGACGCCCTGTGGGCCGCGCATGGCGACACCGGCGGGGCCTGGGAAAGACGGCCCGCCGACCCCGACACCATCGCCGCCACCAGCCTGTTCGGGACCCCCGCCTGCCTGACGGACATGCGGCGGGCCACCCTGCCCGCAGCCGGCGTCACCGCCCTGGAAAGCACCAGAGCGGCCTGCCTGAGCTGGCCGCAGGAGACCCAGCGCCATTTCACCGACGAACTCCGCCGGCTCCTTGACCCGCAGCCTGCAGTGCACCTGACCAGGCGCACGTCAGTCACGATGACACAAGTGCCCGTGACCCGCCCGTGACCGCAGACGTTACCGCCTGCTAGCCACGCCACGACAACAGGGCAAGCCAGCGCGGATCGGCAATCGACGTAGTACCCGGCTTGTCAGGCTGGACCGGTGCACGAGCGCGGTCCGGCATGACGTCCGGCCCCGCCGCGCGGGACTTGCGCCTCTGCCGGGCGAGCGCCGTGAAGAGCACCGTGACAGCTGACACCCACAGAAGCGGAGACAGTCATGAAGGCTCTCGTGTACCACGGACCAGGCGTGAAGGCCTGGGAGGACGTCCCGAAGCCGGAGATTACCAACGGCAAGGATGCCATCGTGCGCGTCGACGCGACCACGATCTGCGGTACGGATCTCCATATTCTCAAAGGCGACGTCCCGGCCGTGACCGACGGCCGGATCCTCGGCCATGAGGCGGTCGGTACTGTCGAGGAGGTCGGCGACGGCGTTAGCACGGTTAAGGCCGGAGATCGGGTTCTCGTCTCCTGCATAACCGTGTGCGGGACGTGCCGGTTCTGCCGCGATGGTCATTCCGGTCAGTGCCTGGGCGGCGGCGGCTGGATTCTCGGCTACAAGATCGACGGCACTCAGGCCGAGTACGTCCGGGTGCCCTTCGCCGACACTTCTACCTACCCGATGCCGGAAGGCGCCGCTGACGAGGACATCCTCATGCTGGCTGACATCCTGCCGACCGCCTATGAGGTGGGTGTCCTGAACGGCGGCGTCCAGCCAGGCGATGTGGTCGCGATCGTCGGGGCCGGCCCGGTCGGCCTGTCCGCGATCATGGGCGCCCGCCTGTTCAGCCCCAGTCACATCATCTCCATCGACCTCGCCGACACCCGGCTGGAGGCCGCAAAGCAGTTCGGCGCGGATATCACCGTGAACAACGGCCGCCAGGACCCGCTTGAGGTGATCCGCTCGCTCACCGGCGGGCTCGGCGCCGACGTGACCATCGAGGCCGTCGGTGTACCCGCAACCTTCGAGCTCGCGGTCGCGCTGTCCCGGCCGGGAGGCCGGATCGCCAACATCGGCGTGCACGGCGAGCCCGCTACCCTGCACCTTGAGGAGCAGTGGATCAGGAACATCACCATCACTACCGGTCTGGTCGATGCCTACGCCACCGCGACACTCCTGCGGCTGGTCGCCAGCCACCATGTTGATCCGAGCCGGTTCATCACTCATCATTTCGCCCTGGACGAGTTCGACCAGGCCTACGACGTCTTCACCCGCGCAGCCAAGACCGGCGCGCTCAAAGTCGTCCTGAGCCGCGGCGCCTAACGTCCCGGCTGCCGCGCCTTCGCGGGGCGCCCGGTAGGGTCCGAGTGCTCGAACCCCTCGGCTATCTCATGATCACAATGCCGGTTGTTCTCTGCTGCTGCTACGCATATCGCGGTCGAAAAGGGCATCCCGGACGGCCATGAGGGCCTGATCCAGCTCGCTGATGGCCCGCTCGAGCTTGCTGGTCACGAGCAGATCCGTGACCAGGTCCTTCGCGGCCTCGATAGCTAGTCCGGCAGCAACCAGCCGCTGCGCGACGAAGTCGCTCAGCGGCTGTTCAGCACAACGGTCTTGATCTTCAGCCTGATCCTGAGCCATGACGCCGGAGCCGGCTATCTGCTTGCACGGTCCGGCTGCGTGACCGCAGGCAGCAGCTACCCCGCTGACGGCCGGCAGCCGGCGGGTTATCTGGATTCGGGGCACGGCCACCGCTGGCATGGCGGCGGCTGCGGCAGAAGACAAGTTCGATGACCGGTCCATCGCTGAGGCTCCTCGTCCCTGCCGGCCAGAGCGGGCAGCAGGATATGCCGCCCAGGGTCCGGAGCGATGCGGTTACCTGCGGCAGGCATGTTCTCGCCCAGCACAGGATGGTATGACCACTTCTGTTCGTGACGGTACGCCGGTTCCGCGGTTCCTGCTAGCAGTTGCATCGAGAACCGGCGAACGCGAGCGGCGCTCACTGACGGGGAAGCCAGCCGACTAAGGTCAGGCCAGCTAGTGGTGCCTGAGCTGCGGGTCAGTGCCCGGCGGGGCATGGTGATCGTGATGATCACCCTGCGTGCCGGGTGCGCCGCCCATCATCTTGAGCATCGGCATCCCGCCCGAGCGGACGAACCGGTAACACAAGATCGCGGCGATGATCAGGAAGATGATGTTCAGGATGGTGGTGTAGTTCCACTGGACGGATGCCTCGATCACCTTGGCATGCCGCCCCGCGGGAATAAGACCCAGGCCGCCGAAGATCAGCTCGATGAGGTACCCGGCGGCGGCCATGGTGACGTAGAAGGTGGCCAGGATGAACAGCATCATCTTGGTGCCGTAGTACTTCCGGTAGATCACCAGGATGGGAATGATGATCAGGTCGGCGAAGATGAACGACACGACGCCGCCGAAGCTGATCCCGCCGTTCCACAGCACCCCGGCCAGGGGGACGTTGCCGATCGAGCAGACGAAGCTCAGCAGGCTGACCACCGGCCCGATCAGCGGTCCCCAGAGCTTCGAGGCGAGCGGGTGACCGGACAGGAACAGGTGGCCCCAGAAGCTGTCCGGTACCCACGCGGCTACTGCCCCGGCAATCAGCAGGCCGATGATGACGTCGCGGATGACAGCCGCCCATTCCATCACGAAGATGTGCGACACCGAGGTGAACGCCTGGCGGGTCCGGAGCCGCTGCCACAGGCTGCCGTCGCCCTGGATGGTCATGTCCATCGCGGCATGCCCCTCCATCGACCCGGCCCGCCCTTGCTCCGCCTGGTTCCTGGCGGCATCAAGCAGCCGCTGGCGCAGGAACAGCCGGAACAGCAGCGCCAGCAGAATAATCATGATCGGGCCGCCGATGAACTCCGCGAGAGTGAACTGCCAGCCGATCAGCAGGGCCAGGATGACGCCGAGCTCGACGACCAGGTTGGTGGAGGCGATCTCGAACGCCATCGCAGCGGTAAAACTGGCCCCCTGGCGGAACAGCGCCCGGGCCAGGGCCACGGCGGCGTAGGAGCAAGACGAGGACGCGGCGCCGAAACCGGTCGCGAGCGCCAGGGTCCGCGGCCGGTCGTCCCCTAGCCGCCGGATGATGGTGGAGCGTCGCACCACCGCCTGCACCACCGCGGACAGGGCGAAGCCCAGGATCAGCGCCCAGAGGATTTCCCAGGTCATCGACCCGCTGATCGCCAGGGCGTGCCCCAGGGCATGCAACCCTCTCATGACCTCTCCTTACCGGCAGGCTGTCGATGGACCGTGCGGTTCACGGCCAAGACCGGCACTGAAAAATTGCGCTGCTCAGCCAGAGTTAGGAGCATACCCCCCTAGGGTACCAATCATGGCGCTGACGTCGGCCGCCGCGCGGGTGGTGCGGCGGTATAGCAGCATTGCGGCGGTAGCAACGGCGAGCCACGCAAGCGCGATCAGCGCGAGCGGGTCTCGTCGAAGAGGGGGCGAGTATGCCGTTCATGACGATCTGCTCGGCGCCGTAGCCGGGCAGGAATGCGCCCAGGTGACCGGTGTCGCACGCAGCATGGGACTCTGGCTGACGCCCAGGTCGACAACGGGATCAAGAAGGCGATGAAGACTCCGGCGACCCGGCCGAGCAGCGGGCCGAGCAGCGCCCCGATGAGGGCATAGGTGGCGGCCACGAGCACGTTCGCGACGATATAGACGCCCCACTGACGGACGTCGGACACTGTCGCGGTGACCGCTAAAGACACGACGGTCGCGACTGCTGCGGCCAGGGCGATCAAGGACAGGCGGGCGGCCAGCAGCGGGCCGGGCCGCTGGCCTGCCAGCACAAGCCGCTCATCGCACGATCCACAGGAACAGGATCAGCAGGGTGCCGTTGAGCGGGCTGGCGCACCAGCGCGCCCGCCAGTGCGCCGACGGCAAGGTAGATGACCGCGAACATCAGGGTTCCCGCGATCACCCGGCCGGGGTCGGCGATCCCGCCGTAGCGCGCCGCCACCGCCGCCAGCGCCGCCGCGCTCGCGAGTACCGCCAGGGCGAGCCCGGCGGCCAGCCGGGCTGTGACGAGCCGGGCGGCGGGCAGCCCGTAGATGACCAGCCGCCGGTCAGTGCCTCGGGCGGCCGAGATCTGGAAGTACATGGCGATGGCGGACAGGAAGCCGGCCGCCCATCCGGCGGTGGCGGTCTGGATCGCCGAGCCGCTGCCCCCGCAGCCGAAAAGCCCAGCTTGGCGAAACCGGCCATCGGCCCGGCTGCTACCACCACGAACACCACAGGGATCACGATGATCAGCAGCAAGTTGACGGGGTTGCGGGCATAGTCGGCGAGGAACTTGCGGACGAACAGGGCAATGGTCATCGGCGCACGGCCTTACCGTCCCGCAGGTCGACAATCCTGTCGAAGCGTTCCTGGTCGGCGAGAAAGTGGCTGATGATCAGCACGCTGCGGCCAGCCTTGCGCCGGGCAGCGACCAGGCCCCAGAACCGCTGGTAGGTGTCCCAGTCGAACCCGGCGTACGGCTCATCCAGCAGCAGCACCTGCGGGTCAGCGAGCAGCGCGAGCCCCAGGTTCAGCTTGGCCAGCGTCCCGCCCGACAGCTGGTCAGCGCGAGTTGCCGCATACTGTTCAAACCCGAGCGCCTGGTAGAGGCCGCGCCGGGCCGCCAACTGGACGACACTGCTCAGCGCGTAGGCGCGGCCGAACAACTCAAAGTGCTCATCGCAGCACGGTCGCCGATGGCGAGCCGGCCAGACACCGCGCCGGTAGGACTTCTCGATCCCTGCTGCGGCCAGCAATGCGGCGGCTGGAACGGCGCTCGCATTTTCGGCGGTTAGGCTTGCCGTCCGAGTAGCCATTTGTGAATCCTCCCTGGCGCATTTCGGGCCTGGCCTATTGAGCCGTTACGGGTCGAGGCTGACCTCGCCACCGGCCTCGGACACCCGCGCCGCGTTCAGGACGCAGTGGCACCAGCTGGCGGCGTCCACTCCGCATTCATGCCGTTCACCTCCTGCGCTGTTGCCGTGCTCACTGCCGTCCCTGTCACTGCCGTCCCTGTCACTGTCCCTGTCCCTATCACTGCCGTCCCTGTCATTTCATGCTCCTCTGGTTGATTGGTCTTGACGGCACCCGCGGGCGGTGGCGGCGAGGAAGGCCCGGGCTTCGTGCAGGTAAGCCCCGCAGTCGTCCTCGCCGTCGGGCGCCAGCCGGACCCATTCCCGCATCGGGCCTCGTCTCGCCGGGGCACACGGGCGGCCGGCTCCGGTGGCGATCAGCTCCGCCACCCGGCCGGCGGGGAGCTTGACCACGAGGTCATGACCGGTTACGAAGGCGTAAAACCGGCCGGCGGTCGTGAGTCCCGGCGAGGAGAGCATGCGCCCCCGATGGTCTTCCGGGTGCTCGTCGAGCAACTGCTGGCTAAGGCGATCAAAGATCTCTGCTAGCCGGGGCGACCCCGGCGGCGTGACCTGCCCGGTCACGACGGGGGCGCCTCGTGACCCGATTGTCCGTCCCCGCTTGCAGTCCTCCTCGCTGCCGCGCCGCGGCGTGCTTGTGGTTGATGAGACACCATGGCGGGCCGGAACGGACCTCTCGACGGCAAAAGGGCGGACATCGGGATCCGGAGCCTGCGGTCGAACCGGCGGCAGGCCGGCCGGAGCACCTGGATGCCACTATGGGGAGGTGAGCGAGACCATCCTGGACCAGGCCCGGGCGGGCGACGAGCAGGCGTTCCGCGAGCTCGCCGACCTTTACCGGCCCGAGCTGCAGGTGCACTGCTACCGGCTGCTGGGCTCCGCCCAGGACGCCGAGGACATGGTGCAAGAGACGCTGGTCGCCGCCTGGCGGGGACTGGCCGGCTTCGAGGAGCGGGCGTCGCTGCGGGCCTGGCTCGCCCCGGAGACTGCGCTCGCGGCCCGGCGCTGGCGCGGCTACCGACTGCGCGTGCGGCACTGACGTCGCTGCGGGGTGGGGTCAGCCGGCCACCGGCGGGGCACAACAATATAGCCGGATGCTCGTAGCCTGCCGGCCCGCCGAAAATCCGGCTAAACGCTCCGCGCTGGGGCGACTAGCCGACAGTTATGCAATATTTTACAAGGATTTAGTGGTATGTAACTAACCGTTGCTGTCGAGGGACTACAATAACTTTTCCGCTGGACGATCCGTCAGCGTCAGCGCAGCCCACAAACTGCATTCGGCTCTGCGCTCACGGGCGTGCGAGTCCGGAGGAAAGGCAGCATGCATGGAGATGACTGTCCAGGAGTGGTTCAAGCAGCGATCGTTTCACTATCAGCAGTACAGCAGCCTGGCCCTGGCCGGCCACGCAGCCAGCCCTGTCACTACCACGCTGGTACTGCCGACGCGTAATGTCGCGGACACGATCGGCTCCATTCTGGACACTGTCGCGCGGCTCACGGACCGCAGCGGCCTGATTGACCAGGTCGTAGTGGTTGACGCCGATTCTGCCGACGGGACCGCCGGCATCGCCCGGGCCCACGGCGCTGAGGTGTACTCCGAAAACGAGCTGATGCCGGGCTACGGCCCGGCTGAGGGCAAAGGCGACGCCATGTGGCGCAGCCTGTCGGTGGCGCGCGGCGACATCGTGCTGTTCGCGGACGCCGACACGCGGGACTTCGGCGAGCAGTTCATCTACGGCACGCTCGGACCGCTGCTCAGTGACCCGGCCATCCAGTTCTCCAAGGCGGCCTACCGGCGGCCGTTCAGCCACGACCAGCAGACCGTCGTCGACGGCGGCGGCAGGGTCACCGAGCTGATGGCCAAGCCGCTGCTCAACTTTTACTTTCCGCAGCTCACCGGTTTCGTGCAGCCGCTGGCAGGCGAGTTCGCCGCGTACCGCGACCTGCTGTGCAGCATCCCGTTCCTCACCGGCTACGGAGTAGAGCTGGGAGTACTGGTGGACGTGCTCGCCGACGCGGGGCTGGCCGCCATGGCCCAGGTGGACCTCGGTTCCCGGCAGAACCGCCACCAGCCACTGTGGGACCTGACCCGGATGAGCTCAATCGTCCTGCGCGCGATGGCCCAGCGGGTGCATGCGCCGGTCTCCGAGCTGGCCGGCCCGCACGGTGCCGGGCTTGCGGGGCCGCAGCCGGACACCTACCTGCATGCTGTCGCCACCGAGGACGGGCTGCGCCTGGACACCTACGACAACCCGATGCAGGAACGGCCGCCGATCGTCGGTGTCCTGCCCGGCCGGGAATGGCAGACCGTCGCCTGAGCCGGCCAGCGTCCTGCGCAGCCGGCGGGAAGCATCAGGACGGGGCATTCCCGGCGCCTGGCCGCCACTGCGCAAGGAGCAGGGTGGCATCGTCGCTGAGCTGGTCCTGCTGGTGCTCCAGCAGGGAGCGGATGAGCCGGCGTATCGATTCTGAGGCCGGCAGCCCGACGCAGATGGTGCGGCTCAGCAGGTCCGCGAGCCGCGCCTGGCCGAACAGCTCCCCCGCCGGTGACCGGGCCTCGGTTACGCCGTCGGTGTACAGCAGTATCTGGTCGCCGGGCTCGAGCTGCTCGGCTGCCACGGCGGAGTCTTCGGCCGGGCTGCCCAGGTCGGCGCCGAGTCCGAACGGCAGGCAGGGCCCGACGTGCAGCGATTTGATCATCCGGCCATCTCGCAGCAGGAGAGGCTCGGGATGACCGGCGCTCATCCAGTGCAGCATGCCGGTGTCGGTGTCCAGCTCCGCGAGCACCGCGGTGGTAAACGCCTCCCCGCCGAAAGCCGCGGTCACGGCGGCGTCGATGCCGCCGGCTACCTCGCTGAGCCGGCGGCCCGCTCGCCGGGCGCTGCGGTAGGCGGCCACGGCGACCGTAGCCAGCTGGGCGCTGAGCAGGCTGTGGCCCATGCAGTCGAAGACCGCGAAGCGGGCCACCCCCGCGTCCACGGCGTAGTCGACGGAGTCCCCGGCCACGTGATAGGCCGGCTCGAGGGCAGCCGCGATCGACACGCGGTCGGAGGCGAAGGTCAGCGGCGGCAGCAGCGACCACTGAATTTCGGCGGCCAGGCCCAGCTCGGCCCGGCGGCGCAGCCGGACGATCGTGTCGCCGTAGAGGGTCTTGGTCATGATCAGCTCGGCGGCCAGGGACGCGAGCCGGCGCAGCCGGCCGCGCAGCAGGCCGCCGGCCGCGTCCAGCGCGGCGGCGCCGGGAATGCTGACGGCCAGCACGCCGAGGCGCTCGCTGCCGTTAAGGAGCGGCAGCCAGACCATCGTGCTCGCATCCGACGTCCGGGCCTGCTGAGTGAGAATCTCCAGGTGCTGGAACGACCGTCCCGCCACCGTCGAGTCGATGCCCAGCGGGCGGAGCTGCTGGCCGAGCCCCGGGCCACCCTGCTGCAGGAACGGGACGAGAACGTTCTGCTGCAGGTCAGCCAGGTACGCGACGGCGTCCTGCGCCCCGAGCATGCCCGCGTACCGGGCCAGCAGCGCGGGAAGCTCGTGCGGCGCCGTCAGGTGCGCGTCCCGGAGCAGGCCGTCGACGACCCGCTCGCCGACGCTTACGCCCGCCGCGCCGGACTGGGCGCGGCCGGCAGCCGGCTCCGCTTCCTCATGGTTCATCCCCTGAACAGTAGTGCTGCCCGGTTGCCCGGCAGCGCGGAACTATCATCTGGCCGCCCGGCTGCCATTTACCCGGCTGCTGGCCTGGCTGCCGCTGAACTAGCGGCTGCCAGCCGAAACCAGCAATTCCCCGCCTCCCCCGCTACTCGCCTAATCAGGCTCTTACTGGCGTTCCGGCCTCATTCCTGCCCGCCAGCGGGCAGGAAGTTGCATAAACGGGCCAGGGGCGACACCATGGGCCAGTGCATGACCGCGACCTCACCGACCGGGTGGCCGCATCAACGGGCCTGCCGCCCGCCGAGGCCGCCCGGGTGGTGGCGGACGTCCTCGCCTGGTACCGGGAACCCGTCGAGCACTACGTGCGGCGCCGCCACGCCCACTACCAGCTGCACGGCACGCGCAACGCCGAGATCTACGCGCTGATCGCCGGCGAGCTGGCGGGCCGGGTGGTCGCCGCGCCGCAGCTTTCCGAGCGGCAGTTGCGGCGCATTATTTACGGCTGAGAACAGGAGCACCGGAATGTGCGGAATTGTGGGGTACATCGGCAGCCAGAAGGCCATGCCGATTCTCGTCGAGGGACTGTCCCGGCTGGAGTACCGCGGTTACGACTCAGCGGGGATCGCTGTTCTGGGCGCCAGCGGAACGCAGGTTTTCCGGAAGGTGGGGCGCGTCCGGGAGCTGGAATCCTCGCTGCCCAGGCGGCTGGCCGGCAAGGCCGGCATTGGGCATACCCGGTGGGCGACCCACGGTCCGGCGACGGAGCGCAACGCCCACCCGCAGGCCAGCGAAGACGGCCGGATCAGCGTCGTGCACAACGGGATCATCGACAATGCCGCGTTCCTGCGCGAGCGGCTGACGGACGGCGGGGTTACCTTCAGCTCCGAGACGGACACCGAGGTCATCGCCCACCTCGTGGCCCTGTCCGGCGCGGACACCCTGGAGGGGGCTGTCCTGGATGCGCTGTCACGGGTAACCGGGACCTATGCGCTCGCGGTTCTCGACGCGCGGCACCCGGACCGGATCGTCGCCGCGCGCAACGGCTCGCCGCTGATACTCGGCGTCGGCGACCGGGAGATGTTCATCGCCAGCGACCTGGCCGCGCTCGTCCGGCACACCACCTCCGTGGTGCACCTGGACGACGGCGAGCTGGCGACGGTCACCGCCGCGGGATTCCGGACCTTCAGCCGGGACGAGGAGAACACCGACAAATCCCCCACCAGTATTGTCCTGGACGTCGAGGATGTCGGCCTGGCCGAGCATCAGCACTATATGCACAAGGAAATCTTCGAGCAGCCCTTCTCCGTGGAGCGGATGCTCCGGGGACGGCTGGACGACCGGTTCGGCACCGCGCGGCTGGACGGGCTGAATCTGGGCCCGCGCGAGCTGCGGGCTTTCCGCCGGGTGAAAATCCTCGGCTGCGGCTCCGCCTACTACGTCGGCCAGATCGGCGCCGCGATGATCGAGGAACTGGCCCGGGTCCCCGCCGACGCCGAGCCGGCCTCGGAGTTCCGGTACCGCAATCCGATCATCGAGCCCGACACCCTTTACGTCGCGGTCAGCCAGTCCGGCGAGACCGCCGACACCGCGTTCGCCGTGCGCGAGGTCCAGCGCAAGGGCGGCCGGGTCATCGGGCTGGTCAACGTGGTCGGCTCCACCATCGCGCGGGACAGCGACGGCGGCATTTACCTGCATGCGGGGCCTGAGGTGGCCGTGGCCTCCACCAAGGCGCTTACCCATATGGCGATCGGGTTCGCGATGCTGGCACTGGCGCTCGGCCGGGTCCGCGACCTGTCGATCACTGACGGCCAGCGGATCATCGCCGGGCTGCGGGCCCTGCCCGGCCAGATCAAGGAGATCGTCAGCGACGAACCGCACATCGCCGAGGTAGCCGCCACCCTGGCCGGGGCGCGGAGCCTGTTCTTCATCGGCCGGGTCCGCGGCTACCCGGTCGCCCGGGAGGGCGCGCAGAAGTTCAAGGAAGTCTCCTACCGGCACGCCGAGGCCTATCAGGCCAGCGAGCTCAAGCACGGGCCGCTGGCGCTCATCGACGCGACCATGCCGACGGTGGCGATCCTGCCGGCCGACGAGCTGACCGACCGCAATCTGGCGGCCATCGCCCAGGTCGCCGCCCGCAAGGGCCCGATTGTCGCGATCACCCACCGCGGCGTGCTGTCGGACCCGCAGATCCCCCAGATCATCGTGCCGAAAAACGAGAACGAGCTCGACCCGATCCTGCTGACGGTGCCGCTGCAGCTGCTCGCCTACCACGCCGCCCTCGCGCTCGGCCTGGACATCGACAAGCCGCGCAACCTCGCCAAGTCGGTCACCGTGGAGTAACGGCCGCCCCGCACCGTGCTGCCCCCGATACCAGGGCGCACCGTGTTACCAAGCCGGCGCGTCGGACGCGCCGCCCCGCTATCATCCGTCCTTAGCCGGTAGTGTTCCCGGCGAGACAGACCTCTTCCGGGTGACAGGCGGCGCGGCTGGTGATGAACGGAGCCGCCGACGGGCCGCGCGAACGTCCCCTGAGCCGCACGCGGCCGGGCGTAACGCGGCTGCCGCACCGGACCGCGGCCGTGCTGGCAGTTTCCGCGCTGGCTGCCGCAGCGACGTCATGCTCCAGCCCAGGGCCCGGCGCCGGGACCGCCGCACCCGGCGTGGCCGCCGCCGTGCAGCCCGCTGTGCAGTCCGTCGTGCGCCAGGGTGTCCTTGCCCGGCCGGCTGCGCCGGACGTGTCGGTCCTGACCGGGCCGCCTGCCGTGCTGGCCGCGGAAGTCGCGCGGAAACTGCTGGCTG
>JAABUX010000928.1_pt1 | contig 46710 bp, 46 predicted proteins | sample 5561851 | NCBI WGS metagenome assembly JAABUX01 (sample SAMN10711883, study PRJNA513361) | rock metagenome | isolation source: Antarctica rocks | place: Antarctica: Victoria Land, Richard Nunatak red sandstone | collected 2016-01-03 | reverse complement strand
ACCGGCGGCGGCACGGGCGGACACGTGTATCCCGCGCTCGCGATCGCAGAAGCATTTGCAGCGGAGCCCGCCTTCGCACCGCTCGCGATCGATTTCGTGGGCACGGCGGACGGCTTGGAAGCGCGTATCGTCCCCAAGGCGGGGCTCCCGCTGCACGTCGTGCGCGCGGCGGCGCTCCAGCGGCGACTCGGTTTGGGCACGCTGCGAACCCTCGGGACCAATCTGCGTGGCGTCATCGAAGCCGTCGCGCTCTTGCGACAGCTGCGGCCCGACGTCTTGATCGCGACCGGCGGCTACGTCTCGCTTCCGGTCGTCGCGGCGCTGCGGCTCCTGCGCGCGCTCGGACGATCGCGCGCGCGCATCGCGGTGCTCGAACCCAACGCCGCGGCCGGTCTCACGAATCGTTTGCTCGCGCCGCTGGTCGATACCGTGTGGTATGCGATCGCACCCGCGGACCGTCACTTGCGGATGGGTGAATCGATCGTCGGCGTTCCGGTGCGCGCGTCGATGCGACGCCCGCTCGCACGCGATGAAGCGCGCCGGCAACTCGGGCTCGCCGAGGACGGCTTCGTGATCGTGGTCGTCGGCGGCAGTCAGGGCGCGCGTTCGATCAACGAAGCCGTCGCGGGCTATGTGGAAGCGGGCGTCGCGCCCGGGACGCACGTCGTCGTGGTGGCGGGCGACCGCGACTATGCGGCGCTGCACGCGCGGCTCGCCGGGCGTCCCGGTGCGACGGTCCTCGCGTATCTCGACGATCCGCGCGTTGCGTATGCGGCGGCGGATATCGTCGTCGCGCGAGCCGGCGCATCGACGCTCGGGGAGCTCGCGGCGACCGCAACCCCGGCGCTTCTGGTGCCCTATCCGTTCGCGACGGCAAATCACCAGGAGCACAACGCCCGAGCGTTCGCCGCCGCCGGCGCGGCGCGCATCGTCGCCGATCGCGACCTCGATGCCGAGCGCTTGCGCCGCGAACTCGCGGCGGCACTCGAGCCCCCGGCCCTCGCGGCGCTACGATCGGCGGCGGCGCGTGGCGCGACGGACGACCCATGTGCGACGATCGTCGCACGGGTGAAGACCTGGTCTGCTTCGAAAACGAACGCTTCGTGAGCACTCCGACGCGCGGTTCGACCGAGCGCGTGCATTTCGTCGGCATCAGCGGCATCGGTATGTCCGCGCTCGCGCGTATCTTGCTCGCGCGCGGCATTGCCGTCAGCGGATCTTCCGATCGCAAGACGGCGCTCACCGATCGTCTGGTCGCCGAAGGTGCTCGCATCGCGATCGGTCACGCCGAAGCGAACGTCTCGGGCGCCTGCAGCGTCGTCGCGAGCACCGCGATCGATGCGCGCAATCCCGAACTCGTCGCCGCGCACGAATACGGCATCCCCGTCCTCCATCGGGGCGCGCTCCTCGCACGGCTGATGGCGCAGAAACGCGGTATTGCGGTCGCCGGCACGCATGGCAAGACGACGACGACGGCGATGCTCGCGCGCGTGCTCGAAGCGGGCGGGCTCGATCCCACCGTCGTCGTCGGCGGCGAGCGCACGGACACGCATACGAACGCGCGCGACGGCGCGGGCGTGTGGTTCGTCGGCGAAGCCGATGAATCGGACCGCTCGTTTCTCGACCTGCGACCGGAACTCGCGATCGTCACGAACATCGAGAACGATCACATCGATGGCGATGCCGATCTTCCGGCACTCGTCGATGCATTCGAAACCTTCGCTGCGCGCTTGCCCGCGATCGGCACGATCGCGATCGGCATCGACGAGCCGCGCGCCGCTTCGCTCGCACGCGTCGCACGCGCCGCAAAGACGGTGACCTTTGGATTTGCAGCGGCGGCCGACGTGCGCGCGAGCGACGCGCGATATGCCGATTTCGGGTCGACGTTCGCGGTATCGCTTCGCGGCACGCACGCGGGTACGATGGAGCTCGCGGTGCCGGGCGCGATCAATATCCAAGACGCGCTCGCGGCGATCGCGATCGCGAGCGAGCTCGGCATCGCATTCGCGACGATCGTGGCGGCGCTGCGCGGGTTCGCGGGTGTGCGTCGTCGGTTCGAGATTCTCGCGCGCACGCCGCGCATGACGCTGGTCGACGACTACGCCCACCATCCGACCGCGGTCGAAGCGACGATCGCCGCCGCGCGTGGAAATTTCGCCGGGCCGATCGTCGTCGCGTTCCAACCGCATCGCTACACGCGCACGCGGTATCTCGGCGAAGAATTCGCACGCGCGCTACGCGGCGCCGATCGCGTCGTGCTCACCGACGTGTACGCAGCCTCCGAACCGGCGATTGCGGGCATTGATGCCACGACGATCGGCGCGCCGCTGGCCGCCGCCGGAACGCACGTATCGTATGCGAAGGTCGAGACGCTCGAAGACGCATTGCTCGACTGCGCCCCCGAGGGCGCGCTCGTGCTCGCCCTTGGTGCCGGGTCGATTACGGCCGCCGCCGCGCGGCTCGCGCAGCGGCTGGGCGCGCGTATGCCGGCCGAAGCCGCTCGCGCGAGCGTCGTGCGGTGAGTGCGACGCATGCCTCCGTGACCGCGAGCGTTCTCTCGCGCGACGATCGCGCGACGCTCGAGGCGACCTGCGGGACGTGCGTCGCCTTCGACGCGCCGCTCGCCCCGCACACGCACTGGAAGATCGGCGGCCCCGCCGACGCGTTCGCATCGGTGGAATCGGCGGACGAACTCGCCACGGTGCTGCGGCTGGTCTTCCGGCGGAAGTTGCCGTGGTTCGTGCTCGGGAGCGGCTCGAATCTGCTCGTCGGCGACGGCGGTATTCGCGGCGTCGTCGTGCGACTGGCGGGCGAATTCGCCCGTATCGAGGTCGCGGCGTCGAGCGACGCGGTGACGATCGTTGCGGGCGCGTCGGCATCGCTGCCACTGGTCGTGGCCCAAGGCGCCACGCTCGGTGCGGTCGGCATCGACTCGCTTGCGGGCATTCCCGGCAGCGTCGGCGGAAGTCTCCGTATGAACGCCGGAACCGATCGCGAGATGGGAGAGTTCGTCCGCGACGTACGCGTTCAAACGCCCACCAAACCGGGCGCCCACGCCGTGACGCCGCAGTACTTCTACCGTCACACCACGCTCGCGCGCGACGCCGTGGTGACGCACGTGACGTTGCGGTTCGCGCGCGGCGACGCGGCGGCCGTGCGCGACACGCTGCAAGCGAAGCTCGTGCGACGCAAACGGTCGCAGCCGCTGCAATTTCCCAGTGCCGGTTCTTGTTTTCGCAATCCCCCGGGCGATAAGGCGGGGCGACTCATCGAGGCCGCCGGCTGCAAAGGCATGCGCGAGGGCGGTGCGGAGGTGTCGGAACTGCACGCGAACTTCATCGTCAATCGCGGCAGCGCGACCGCGGCCGATACCGCGGCGCTGCTCGCACGGGTGCGTCGTATCGTCGCCGAAACCTCGGGCGTCGAACTCGAACTCGAAGTTCATTTCGTCGGTGCGTTCGTATGAAGGCGCGCGTCGCGGTCGTCATGGGCGGCCCGAGCACCGAACGCGAGGTGTCGATCGCGAGCGGTCGCGCCGTCGCGGCCGCGCTCGAGCGGCTCGGCTACGACGTGCGGACGCTGGATTTCGACGCCGCTTTCGTACGCGCGATCGGCGACCTTGCCCCGGACGTCGTCTTCAACGCCTTGCACGGTTGGGGCGGCGAGGACGGCACGATCCAAGGCGTCCTGGATTGGCTGCGCGTCCCGTACACGGGGAGCGATCTACGTTCGTGCGCGCTCTCGATGGATAAGCACTTAACCAAAAAGTTGCTCACCGCCGAAGGGCTGCCGACGCCAGCGTGGGACACGTTCGATTTCGACGGCGGCACGTTGCCGCTGCTGCCGGGATCGCTGAACTTGCCGCTCGTGGTAAAGCCCCGCGCGGAAGGCTCGAGCACGGGCGTTTCGATCGTGCGCACGCATGAAGAGTGGTCGCGGGCAATGATCGAGCTGTCGACGCGGCGCGCGAACATTCTGGCCGAGGAGTACGTTCCGGGTCGCGAGTTGCAGTGCGGCGTCCTCTTCGAGGCCGCGCTGCCGATCGTCGAAATCTTACCGCAGACGGCCGAATTCTACGACTACGATGCGAAGTATTCGCCGGGTGGGAGCCGCCACGAGACGCCGGCGCGCATCGACGACGATCTCGCGCACCGCCTGCAGATGCTCGCGCTCTCCACGCACCGGATGCTCGGTCTGCGCGATTACTCGCGGACCGATTTCATCGTCACCGCGAGCGGTCGGCCCTACATCCTGGAAATCAATTCGCTGCCGGGCATGACGGCGACGAGCCTCTTTCCCGAGGTGTGCGCCGCCGCCGGAATTTCGTTCGACGCGCTCGTGGAACGGCTGGTGCGTTCGGCTTTGGATCGCGGGCGGACGCTCGTGGATGCGGGCTAGAGCCGCTTCGCGGATTCGCTCGAGGCTGGAAACGGTACGGAACGCGGCGAACTCCGCCTTGATGGGAACGCCAGGGACGGTTGTAGATCGCGGCCTCGAAGGGGTCAGCGTCGGAACGACCGCGCTGTCCGCGGTCGACGGCGGCGCAGGACGGCTCACGTACCGCGGCTTCGACATCGACGACCTCGCTGGCAGCGCCTCATTCGAAGAGGTCGCCTATCTTCTCTTGTTCGGCGATCTGCCGACGTCGCGTCGACTGGCGGATTTCAACGTCCGGCTCGCCGCGAGCCGTACGTTGCCCCGGGCGGTGCTCGAGTGGCTCGCCACGATGCCGCACGAGTCGTGGCCGATGGACGTCTTGCGGACGGCGATCTCCGCGCTCGCGCTCTTCGAGCCCAATCAAGACGAGGTCGCTCATCCCTCCAATATTCGGACCGCGATCTCTCTGATCGCAAAGACGCCGACGATCGTCGCGGCGTGGGACCGGATCCGGCGCGGTCTGCGCCCCATCGAGCCGCTGCCGCACCTCACGAGCGCGGCCAATTTCCTCTACATGCGCTCGGGAAAAATGCCGATCTTCGAAGCGGAGCGGGCGCTCGATATGTATTTCGTTCTCCTGGCCGATCATTCGTTCAACGCATCGACGTTCGCGGCGCGCGTGACCGCATCGACGATGGCCGACATCTTCGCGTGCACGACGTCGGCGATCGCGGCACTCGGCGGCGATCTGCACGGCGGCGCGCCCGGGAAGGTCATGGCCGCGATGCTTGCGATCGATGCGCCGGAGAATGCGGTCGGTTACGTGCGCGAGGCGCTACGTCACGGCGATCGCATCATGGGCATGGGTCACCGCGAATATCGCGTTCGCGATCCGCGCGCCCGGCATCTCGAGGTAATGGCGCGCGACCTCGCCGAGGCATCGAACTCGCGTTGGTACGCCGTCGCGCGTGCGCTCGAAGATGCGGCATCGGCAGCACTCGCCGCGTCGAAACCCGATCGCCCGCTGCTCGCGAACGTCGAGTTCTACACCGCGCCGACGCTCTATGCGCTCGGCATTCCGGCAGATGAGTTCACCTGTCTCTTCGCCTGCAGCCGCATGGCGGGCTGGACGGCGCACGTCCTCGAGCAAATCGCCGACAATCGCTTGATCCGGCCGCAAGCCGCGTACGCGGGGCCGACCGATCGGCCGTGGGTCGCCATCGATCGCCGCGAACTCCTAGAGACGCGCGGGTGATGGACGCGCCGCGCCGTGCGTCGATCGCGCGGGAGACCAAAGAAACCACGATCGCGCTCGACCTCGATCTCGACGGCGGCCCGATCGCGGTTTCCACCGACGTGAAGTTTCTCGACCACATGCTCGAGGCGTTCGCGAAGCACGCGGGTTGCGGCCTGACGTTGCGCGCGACCGGCGACGGCATGGATCATCATCACCTCATCGAGGACGTGGGGATCGCGCTCGGTTCTGCGATCTACACCGCACTGGGAGACAAGCGCGGCATCGCGCGCTTCGGGTCGCTCGCCGTGCCGCTCGACGATGCGCTCGTGCTCGGCAGCGTCGACCTCTCCGGACGCGCTTGGCTCAATTTTTCGGTCGACTTCGGCGTGGAGAATCTGGGCGATCTTAAAACCGAACTGATCTCGCATTTCTTCCATTCCGTCAGCGAGAACGGACGCTTCAATCTACATCTCGTTCGGTTGGCCGGAACGAATTCGCACCATCTCTGCGAGGCATCGTTCAAAGCGTTCGCGCGCTCGTTCGCTGCCGCAAAAACGCTCACCGCCGACGTGTCGATCCCCTCGACGAAAGGACTGCTCGCGTAACCGATGTCAGACTATACGCTCACGACTGACGGCGGTGCCGACGCCGCCCGGTTACCGTTGCTCAAAGCGACGATCGGTCACGATGCCGTCGACGTTCGTCACCTGCTCGATCGCGGGCACGTCACCACCTACGATCCCGGCTTCTCGAGCACCGCAAGCTGCAGCTCGGCGATCACCTACGTCGACGGCGATCGAGGCGTGCTGCTCTATCGGGGTTATCCGATCGACGAATTGGTGGAGCACAGCTCGTTCGTGGAAGTCGCGTATCTGCTGATCTTCGGCGAACTTCCCTCACCCAAAGAAATCGATAAGTTCGCTTACGATATCGGGCATCACACGATGCTCCACGAGCAGATCACCAGCTTCTTCCATGGCTTCCGGCGCGACGCACATCCGATGGCCGTGTTGCTCGGCGTCGTCGGGGCGCTCTCCGCGTTCTATCCCGATTCGATCAACGTCTACGATCCGGGTCAGCGTTTGATCTCGATCGAGCGGCTTGTTGCGAAGATGCCCACGATCACGGCGATGGCGTACAAGTATACCGTTGGCCAGCCGTTCGTCTATCCGCGCAACGATCTCGACTACTGTTCGAATTTCTTGCACATGATGTTCTCGGTGCCGGCCGAGGCGTACGTGCCCAATCCGATCTTCACCAAGGCGATGAACGCGCTACTCATCGTGCAAGCCGACCACGAACAGAACGCCTCCACGTCGACGGTGCGAACCGTCGGCTCGAGTCGCGCGAATCCGTTCGCGTGCGTGGCGGCCGGGATCTCGTCGCTGTGGGGCCCGATTCACGGCGGTGCGAACGAAGCGGTCGTCACGATGTTGCAAGAACTCGGCAGCGTCAAAGCCCTGCCGGACGCCATCCGTCGCGCGAAAGACAAAGACGATCCGTTCCGCCTGATGGGCTTCGGGCATCGCGTGTACAAGAGTTACGATCCGCGCGCGAAGGTGATGAAGCGCATCTACGCCGAGCTGCTCGACGAACTCGATCTCGGTGACGATCCGCTCTTCGAAATGGCCAAAGAGCTCGAACGGCTCGCGCTCGAAGACGATTATTTCGTGTCGCGTAAACTCTATCCAAACGTCGATTTCTATTCCGGACTTATCATGAAGGCGCTCGGCTTTCCGATCAACATGTTCACCGCGATCTTCGCGCTCGCACGCACGACCGGGTGGCTCGCGCATTGGAAAGAGATGATCGAGGATCCCGATCAGCGCATCACGCGTCCCCGTCAGCTCTACGTCGGCCCGGCGCAACGCGCGTTCATCGCACTCGACCAGCGCGCGAAGAGCAACGGAACGCCCGCGAAGATGCCGACGGGTCCCGCGATGCCAAACGAACGTAGCATCGTTGGCGGTTGACGCGGGATGATCGCCGTCGTCGATTACGGCGGCGGTAATCTCGGTTCGCTCGTCTCCGCGCTCGATCGTCGCGGGGCGCGGTTCGAGGTGACCGCCGATCCCGCCGTCATCGCGCGCGCGAGCGCGGCGATCTTGCCCGGCGACGGCGCGTTCGGCGCGACGATGACGGCGCTGCGCGAACGCGGCCTCGACGACGCCGTCACGCGCACGATCGCAGACGGGCGGCCGTTTCTCGGCATCTGCGTCGGCATGCAGATCCTCTACGAGCGAAGTAACGAGCACGGCGATCATGCAGGCCTCGGAATTTTTACGGGCTCGGTCGTGCGCTTCGCCGCGGCGCCGCGGGTGCCGCACATGGGCTGGAACTCACTCGAGATCGTCGCGGACCACCCGTTCGTGCGCGGGCTCGGCGCGGACGAATACGCGTACTTCCTCCACAGTTTTCGTGCCGATGTCGACGCGCATACGCTCGCGGCCACGACGCACGGCGAACGTTTCGCCGCGGTCGTCGCGCGCGACAACGTGATGGCGACGCAGTTCCATCCCGAGAAGAGCCAAGCCACGGGCGCGACGTTGCTCGATAATTTCATCGCGCTCTGTGGCCCCGGGGCGCGCGCGTGAAGGTCGCGGCGCGGACGCTCGAGATCGTACCCGCGATCGATCTGCGCGGCGGGCGGTGCGTGCGGCTGCTCTACGGCGATCCCGCGCGCGAGACGCGTTACGACGGCGATCCGGTCGCACGCGCGCGCGATTTCGTGCGCGCTGGAGCGCGCACGCTGCACGTCGTGGATCTCGACGGCGCGTTCGGAACGGGCGAGAATCTCGCGGCCTTGCGTGCGATTTGCGCGGGCGTCGACGCCGCGGTCCAAACGGGCGGCGGTATTCGCACGGCAGCCGATGCTGGCGCCCGGCTCGCGGCGGGCGCGCGCGCGATCGTGCTCGGGACGATGATCATCGAAGCGCCCGAAGTCGCGCGCGCGATCGTTGCGACGCACGGCGATCGCGTCGTCGGCGGCGTCGACGCACGCGGTCGCGAGGTTGCGGTACGCGGCTGGCTCGCGGGCTCGGGCCGCGATCGCGACGCCGTCGTCCGGGAGTTGTACGCGTGGGGGGTCGGGCGGATCGTGTATACCGAGATCGCGCGCGATGGAGCGGGTTCGGGCTACGACGTTGCCGCGCTCGCGCACGTCGGCACGCTCACGCCGATGCGCGTGACCGCGAGCGGCGGCGCGAAAACGCTGGACGATCTCTACGCGCTCGCGGCTGGTTGCGGCCCGACCGTCGATCGCGCGATCGTCGGGCGCGCAATTTACGAGCGAACGATCGACGTCGCCGAGGCGATCGCGGCGTTCGCGTCGCGCCCCGCATAAACGCGCGGGACGTCTGCGGGTAAACGCGCCACCAATTCGTAGCCAATCGTGCCCGCCTGCGCGGCAAGCTCGTTCGCGCCGATGGCCTCGGTGCCGTCGCGGCCGATCAACGTGACCGTATCGCCCGTCGCGACCTGCGGGACGTCCGTAACGTCGACGAAGGCCATGTTCATGCAGATGCGGCCCACGACGGGCACGCGGATGCCGCGCACGAGCACCGTGCCGGTACCGGAGAGGGCGCGCGGCAAACCTTCGGCATAGCCGATCGGCAGCACGCCGATGCGCGATGGACGCGACGTGACGAACGCGCATCCGTACCCGACGCTACGGCCCGCCTCGACGTCGCGCACGACGACGAGTTGCGTCCGCCACGCGAGCGCGGGTTCGAGTGCGAGGGTGGTCGGAGCGGCGTCGCGCGTCGCCTGCGAAGGCCAGATGCCGTAGGTCGCGATGCCGGCGCGAACGAGATCGAGGCGCGCGTGCGGATAGAGCATCGCGGCTGCGGACGCGGCGGCATGACGGACGATGCCGCGGGCCGCGAAGCGTTCGCGCGAAGGTGCGGTCGCAGCGTCGAATCGCGCGAGCTGCTCGGACGTGTACGACGATTCGAGTTCTTCGGCCGCGGCCAGGTGCGTGAAGGCTCCGCGCACTTCGAGCGCGTCGTCATCCAAGTACCGCACGAGGGCTGCGGGAGCGACGGGCGGATCGAGACCGAGCCGCGTGACGCCCGTATCGATTTTCGCATGCACGTTCGCGCGTAATCCGGTCGCGCGCGCGACGCGGGCGAGATCGCGCGAAAAGGCGCCGGTGCTCCAGAGCGCGATCGCGGCACGGGCGCGCACGGCGGCGGTGAGGTCGCGCGTTTCGATCGGACCGAGAATGAGAATCGGCGTCGGCAAGCCCGCGTCGCGGATCGCGACCGCTTCCTCGATGCGATAGACACACAACATCGCCACATCGAGGGCGAGCGCGCGCGCGACCTCGACGAGTCCGTGACCGTAGGCGTCGGCCTTCACGACCGCCGCGTAGCGTGCGGGCGCGATCGTCGCGCCGAGCGCCGCGACGTTCCGGCGGATCGCGCCGAGATCGATCTCGAGTCGTGCGATCACGGCGTTAGGCCGGTAGCTGCCGCCGCACGATGAACGCGACCGGCCAGCCGTAGAAGACGACGTGCGCGACGATGCCGTTGAAGAACAGTGCGGAATTCGGCAGCACGTAGATGTTGGCGTAGACCTCGACGAGCTGCATCGCGATCATCACGAGCAGGCCGAAGACGGCGCCCGAGATGGCCGGGCGTTCCCGGACTTGCGGCGTTCGGGCGGCGACGTACGCGTAGCCGATGCCCCACGCGACTGCGACCGCGACGTGAAGCGCGAAACCGATGGCGACGGCGTTCGGGGCGGCCTCGGCGGTCTTCCCGAGCGCGCCCGATGCGACGTAACGGTAGAAACCCGCGACCGTCGTGACGTGCCCGATGGCGACCAGGGTCGCGAGCAGGTAGAAATCGATGAGAATTGCCCCGGCGAGTCCCGCAAGGGCGCCGGGGACCGCGAACGTGGACGACGGCGAAGTTCGTGCGTGCATCACACTCGGCTTCGCCGGATTTACGAGGGGTGCCCGCGAACGTCTGCCCGCGTGAGCAGCCTGCCGTCGCGCAAGCGGACGCGGTCGAAATACGATCAACGAGGATTCTGGCTCTTCGAACTGCTGCAAGCGCTGTGGCTGATCGCGAGCTCGTATATCGTCGGCGTGTTCGTGTACTTGGTGCTGATCCGCTTGAGCGAACTGCCGCACGGGCAGCTATGGGCCGATGAATTTCGCGCGCCTCTGGCTTTCGTGCTCATCGTCGCCACGACCGTCATCATCTTGATCCCGTACTTTCAGAAAGAGTGGGATCGCAACGTACGGATGTTCTCGATCTTCACGGCGCTCTTCTTGCTCGCGTTTGCGACGCTGAGTACGACGGGGCTCGCCGATCCGAAGATCCCGCTGAACTTCATCTCGCACTGGATCGTGGAGCCGCTGCGCAGCTTCCTGCGCTTCTAGACTCGCCATCGGGCCAGAAGTAACGCGCCTGCGCGTGACGAAGCGCGTGCGATGGTTCGTCTGTGTAGCATTCTTTGCGTCGCACTCATCCTCGCATTGTCGTCGCAGCGATGGTCGCCTGCGCAAGCCGGAACGACGGGCGGAATCGTCGGTCGGGTGACGGATGCCCGGACGCACGTGCCGCTCGCGGGCGCTCGCGTGAACGCGGTCTCGCCTTCGCAATCGGTTGCGACGACGACCGACGCGTCGGGTGCCTTCCGCTTCATCTCGCTCGCGCCCGACACGTACGTGCTCAGCGTCGAACTCGCGACCTACGATGCGGCGTCGCTCTCGGGCGTGACGGTGCTCTCGGACCAAACGCAGACGGTGCCGATCGCGCTCGCCAAAACGCTTGCGACCATCGGCACGACGCGGGCGCGCGCGTCGAGCGACCTCATCAAGCCGGGCACGACGAGCGACGTTTACTCCGTCAACGCAGCGGGTGCCGAGGCCGCGCAGGCACTCGGCGGGCCCGGCGGTCTCAACAGCGCCTACAGCGCGATCGCGTCGGTTCCCGGCGTCAACGTGCAGCAGGGGCAACAGGGCTGGTACCAGACCGTCAGCATCCGCGGCGGCAACATCGATCAAGTCGGTTACGAACTCGACGGCATCCCCGTCAATCGCGTGTACGACAACGCGCCGCAGACGGTGCTCTCGAGCATCGGTCAGCAAGAGCTGCAGGTCTACACGGGCGGCACGCCCGCGAGTGCGGATGCATCGGGCATCGCGGGCTATGTCAATCAAGTGATCCGCACGGGCACGTATCCGGGGTTCGTGCAGACGAGCATCGGTCTCGGTGCGCCGAGCTTCTATCACAAGCTCTCGTTCGAAGCGGGCGGCGCGACGAAGAACCGCCTGTTTTCGTACTACGTCGGGCTCGCGGGCGTCAACAACGACTATCGGTACGGCGATCAATTCAACGGCGTGAGCGACCCGCATCTGTTCTATCCGGTGTACATCCCGGGCCGTTTCAATCTTTACGACGGTACGGCGGGCACGATCGACTACGCGCCCGGCACGACATATTCGATCGCGACGACGACCGACCGCAAGAAAGTCGTCAACCTGCACCTCGGCATCCCGCACAGCGCTTGGAAACCACGCTCTTGGCGCCATCTCGTTCCAGTGCCGCGACGAGGCGGCGGACTTGGCGTTGGGAGCGACCCAAAGCGTTGGCCGCGTCAACCTGCCTCAGGGCGCCTGCGACAACCTTCGCCAGGATCGCCAGCCGGTCGAGTTCGGAGAGGGTCATCGTCAGCAGCTCCATTAAGGACCCGCTTGGCTGCTCCGGACATCTCTACTTTGCTAAGACCCGGACATCTCTACTTTGCTCCTACATCGCTGGATTAGGCCCCCTTGCACTCGCCTGCCGGGTCTGCTAACATCTCGTGGCTGGCAGAGTTCTGCCACGAGTGCTAACCCTATTTTCCACGTGTATCCGAGGAGGATTCGTCCGTGAATCTCAAGCCTTTGGGCGATCGTCTGGTCGTCGAGCACGTCGAGCAAGCTGAAAAAACGTCCGGTGGCGTTTTCTTGCCCGACACCGCCAAAGAAAAGCCCCAGAAGGGCAAAGTCGTGGCGGTCGGTTCCGGCCGCACCCTCGACAACGGCCATAAGCTGACCATGGAAGTCAAAGTCGGCGATACCATCGTCTACTCGAAGTACTCCGGGAGCGAATACAAAGATGACGACGGTAAAGAGTACCTCATCATCAGCGAAAAAGACGTCCTCACGATCGTCCACGACGCCAAAGTCGCGGCGGGAGTTTAAACTGTAATGGCTGCTAAAGAACTCATATTCGACGAACAGGCACGACGCGCGCTCGAGCGCGGCGCCAATATCCTCGCCGACGCCGTGAAGGTGACGCTGGGGCCGAAGGGCCGTAACGTCGTCCTCGACAAGAAATTCGGCTCGCCGACGATAACGAACGACGGCGTCACGATCGCGAAAGAAATCGAACTTCCGAACACGTTCGAAAATATGGGCGCGCAGCTCGTCAAAGAAGTCGCTTCGAAAACGAACGACATTGCTGGCGACGGCACCACGACCGCGACCGTGCTCGCGCAGGCGATCATCCGCGAAGGCCTCCGCAACGTGACGGCCGGCTCCAACCCGCTGCTCATCAAAAAGGGCATCGACAAGGCCGTCGAGATGGCCGTCGGCGAGATGGAAAAGCTCGTGCAGAAGGTCGACACGCCCGAGAAGATCGCGCAAGTCGCCTCGATCTCCGCGAACGATGCGGAAATCGGCGGCTTGATCTCACAGGCGATGCAGGCCGTCGGTAAAGACGGCGTCATCACGGTCGAAGAGTCGAAATCGACGAAAACCGAAGTCGAGACCAAGGACGGCATGCAGTTCGACAAGGGCTACATCTCGCCGTACATGGTCACCGATTCCGAGCGCATGGAAGCGACGCTGACCGATCCGTACATCCTCGTGACGGAGCGCAAGATCTCGGCGATCGCCGACATTCTGCCGCTGCTCGAGAAGATCGTCCAGGTCCAGAAGCCGCTGCTGATCATCGCCGAAGACGTCGAAGGCGAAGCCCTCGCGACCCTCGTCGTCAACAAACTGCGTGGCACGTTCACGACCGTCGCCGTCAAGGCGCCGGGCTTCGGCGATCGCCGCAAAGAGATGCTCAAGGACATCGCCACCCTTACGGGCGCGACCGTCGTGAGCGAAGAGCTCGGTCTCAAGCTCGACAAAGTCACGCCGGAATTGCTTGGGCAAGCGAAGACCGTCAAGATCACCAAAGAAGAGACGACGATCGTCGACGGCAAGGGCAAGCCCGACGCCATCAAGGGTCGCATCGAACAGATCAAGCGCCAGGTCGAAGAGACCGACAGCGATTTCGATCGCGAGAAGCTCCAAGAGCGCCTCGCGAAGCTCAGCGGCGGCGTCGCCGTCGTGCAAGTCGGTGCCGCGACCGAAACCGAGCTCAAAGAGAAGAAGCACCGCATCGAAGACGCGCTGAGCGCAACGCGTGCGGCCGTTCAAGAAGGCATGATCCCCGGCGGCGGCTCGTCGCTCGTCCACGCGATCAAGGCCCTCGAAGAGCACAAGCACGACCTCGGCAAGTCGGGTATGGCCGATGAGAAGATCGGTTGGGACATCGTCCGTCGCGCCCTCGAAGAGCCGCTGCGTCAGATCGCGGAGAACGCGGGCTACGAAGGCTCCGTCGAAGTGAATCGCGTCAAGGCTTCCAAGCCGGGACAGGGCTTCGATGCGATGTCGGGCGAGCTCGTCGACATGCTCCAGGCGGGCATCGTCGAGCCGTTCAAGGTCACGCGTTCGGCGCTTCAAAACGCCGCGTCGATCGGTTCGCTGATCCTCACGACGGAAACGCTGATCGCCGACAAGCCGGAACCCAAGAGCGCGAACGGCGCCGGCGGCGGCATGCCGGGCGGCGGCATGGGCGGCATGGGCGGCGGCTACGACATGATGTAATCTGCGCACCCGCGCAGAGAACGTCGGTCGGCCGATGGGCCAACCAAAACGATGAGAGCCTCGCAGCGATGCGGGGCTTTCTTTCCACTACGTTGAGTTCGTCCGATGCGTTGACTTAGTCCGATACAGTGGACTAACATGGTCTATGCGTCAATACAACGTCCATGAAGCGAAGACGAACCTGTCGGCGATCATCGCTGCTGTCGAATCGGGAGAAGAGATTACGATTGCCCGTGCAGGGCACCCGGTTGCGCGCATCGTGCCCTTTGAACGAATCGTTGCGCGGCCAATCGGAATTGACGACGGAACCGGTTATATTTCAGACGATTTTGAAACGTTCGTTCCTCCGGGCTTTCTCGCATAGCGCGTGAAGTATCTTCTGGACACCAATGCTTGGCTATGGATGACGATGCGTTCCGAACGGCTTGGGAAACGCACACGGGCGCTGCTCGCCGACCCGGACAACGAACTTCGGCTGTCGACGGCGAGCGCTTGGGAAGTTGTCATCAAAGCGAGTCTCGGAAAGCTCGAAGTCGTGGGCGAGCCGGCGTCGTTTCTGCGGACGCGGCTTGCCAAGCAGCGCATCGTGCCGCTCGGTATCGGGTTCGAGCACGTGCTCGGTGTCGCGGCCCTGCCGAATATACATCGCGATCCGTTCGACCGTCTGATCGTCGCGCAAGCGCTCTATGAAGACATGACGCTTGTGACCTCGGACGTCGCTTTAAAAAAATACGGCGTCATCGTCGTGGATGCACATACATAATCTACCGTTCTCGGCCGTCCTACGTTTGCGCGAGCGACTCGAACGACGCTGCGAGTTCGAGTGCTTTGCTCGCGAGATTCATGTTGCCGGCATCGAGGAAACACTTCGCCGCCGCGAGATACGCTTTCTCGATGCGTTGCGCGCTCGTGGTCGTCTCCGCGAACGTGAGATACATTTTTCCCGCGAGGCGCATGAATTTGTTTGCGACGTCTTCGCGACGCAGGTCGCGTGCGGCCAGCGCCGCGCCGCGGTACGCGCGCGCCGCGCCGTCGAAACGCTGCGAGACCTCGCACGCTTCGGCGTCACGCACGAACATGTCGAGCGACTCTTCAAGATTACCGTGCCGTGACTCGTACAGCGCGAGCGATTCGTTCGGCGACGGCGCAATGCGTCGCGTCGAGATCGTCCCGTTCTCTCCCTCGCCAGCGCCCAAGAGGTCGACCCACCGCAGCATATTGCGCAACCGCGACACGAGTTCGCGCGGCTCGGCCGGAAAGGCGACAATGTCGTCGGCGCCGGCTTCCAATCCAGCGACGCGTTCGGCGGGGGATTTTGCATCGACGATCATGACGACCGGGGTTGCGTCCCCGCGTGGAGCACAGCGCAAGAGCGACGGCATGTCGATCGCGTAGCGCTCGAGGGTCGCGTAATCGACCAGGATGAGGTCGGGCGCGCGTCGCGCGATCGTGTCGGCGGCTTCGAGGCCCGTGTCGACGGAGTACGCCGCGAATCCGCTCGCGACGAGCACGCGCGTGAGATCGTCGCGACGTGAGGCGTGGTGCTCGATCACGAGGATCGTCCGGCTCTCGCCTTTGGGCACGCTCGATGTCGCCGCAAGTTCGTCTGCTAATGGTGCCAGACGCGCTTCGACCTTCGCGGCGACGTCGAACGTCACGTCCGCCGTGGTGTAGCACTCCACGCAGCCGAAGGGCACGCCGCCCGCGCATAACGGGATGCAAATGCGGTAACCGCCGCTCGTCGGACCTGGGTCCGTGCCGTGCGACATCGGTTCGAGCGACCGGCGGCCGTCTGCGATCGCGCGCGCGGCGGTTTCGGGGCGCAGTTTGGTCTCGTCATCCGGTCGGCCGCCGATCGTGACGATGGGGTCGGCCAACCCGAATCCGTCGCCGAGCCACACGCGCACGAACGAGCAGCCAAAGCCGTCGATAAGCGCACGTGCTGCGGCACCGGCGACCGTGGCGGTCGCCGGCGTCGCGAAGGTGGAAGTCACCATAGGTCGAGTATCGGACGACGACACCTGCGGCGCGAGGCGAAAGCGACGAATTCCCGACGGTGTTCGTGCCGTCATAGGCATTCGTGCGCATCCTAGGCGGCCAGCGCACACCGAACGCGAAAATGGCCGGGTGCGAAACCGCACGTGTCCGGCTCGAATCCTCGGACTCTCGAGATCGGCAGAATCGACGCCTTCCAGCAGGACGTGCAGGCGCCGCAAATCGCTGTCGCGACGCGTAAAAAGAGGGGAAGGAAGTTCCCACGGTAGCGGTAAGTGACCGGAGCAATCCTTGCCGGATATTTTTGTCAGTGATGGCGCCCCCGCGACGTCACGACCGCCTCGAAGGACGACATCCATGCTCGACGAGCGCACCGCGCCGCACGCTTCTTTATCTCGCCGATCGTTTGTCGCGAGCGGCCTCGCAGCCGGCGCCGCACTCGCCGCCGCGCCGCTCGCCGCGACTGCCGGCCCGGATTATAACCGCATCGCGAAGTTGATCGGCGTCGATCCCAAGTACGCTGGCAAGGGTCTCTCGCTCGACATCGGCATGGTCTTCCCGCTCACGGGCTCCGGCGCGGTGTTCGGCAATCGTCTCACGGATCTGCCGAAGATGGCGTTGCGTCACATCGAAGCGATGGGCGGCCCGAAATTCAATATCGTGCTCAAGGATAACGTGTCGGGCCTCGCGACCGCGGGCGTGCAAGCCGTGCGCGAGCTCGGCTTTGCGAAGGTGCCGATGGAAATTACGTCCTATGGCGCGGACCTCGGCGCGATGAATCCCGGCATCTCGCAGTACAAGATCTTCAGCCTCGACGGTACGGGCGGCACGTCGCTCTTCGCGCAGAACAAACCGTACTTCTGGGGCGCGATCGCGATCACGCCCGACGACGCGATTCCCGGCATCGCCAAGTACATCAAGGCGAAGATGCCGCACGTCAAGCGCGTCGGACTCGTCGGTTGGGATCTCGGCGACGTCAGCATCCAAATCGTTAAAGACATCAAGCGTCTCTTCGGCGGCGGCGTGCAATTCGTCGCGCAAGAACTCGTGCTCATCGGCGAGACCGACTTCTCCTCACCGCTGCAAAAGCTCAAGAGCGCCAATCCCGATCTCGTGCTCGCGCCGATCTATGCTGAAGACCAGGGCTACTTCCTCAAGCAGTACGCGACGTCGGGCATCAACAAACCCGTCATCTCGTTCGCGAGTACTTCGGCTGCCGCGACGATCGCGGGCTCCGCGTTCAACAACGTGATCTTCGCGTTCGACAATTTTTATCCGGATCGTCAACTCAATCCGTTCGCGAAGTTCTTCGTCGATGAGTTCAAGGCACTCGAGCACGTGAATCCCGATTACTATGCAGCGAATTTTTACGAAGAAATCTTCATCTTGTGGGACTGCGTGCGGCGCGTCATCAAAAAGGGCGGCAATCCAAAGGACGGCACGCTGCTCGATGCGGCGCTGCGTGCGAATCCCAATTTCCCGAGTCTCTACGGCGGCGATGCGAACAAGGCGGGCACGATCCAATTCGACTTGCACACGCACTCGGTCAAGAGCCGCCCGATGAGCATCTCGCGCTACAATAACGGCACGTATACGCCGCTCGCCGAGTTCAACATCGGCGGCAGCAACTTCCGGACGCTCTAGGGATGGGGGAGTTCCTCTCCAACCTCTTTCAACTCACGGCAAACGGCGTCATCAACGGTGCCATGTACGCGCTCCTGGGGATCGGCTTCGGCTTGATCCTCAGCGTTTCCGGACGCTTTCACATCGCGTTTACCGTGACGTACACGCTCGCCGCGTATATCGCGGCGGCGGCGGGGTTGGCGATGGGCGCCCCGTTTTGGGTTTCCGCCATCCTCGGCGGCCTCGCAGCCGCGCTGCTCGGCGTGGCGATGGAAGCCGCGATCTACGGTCCGCTCGCGAAAAAATCGCAGCGCACCGGCAACAATCCGTTGCTGATGATCTTCGTCGCGTCGCTCGGGCTCTCGATCGTCGGCAGCAACGTCATCGCGCTCGTGACGCTCGGCGTGCCGAGTTATCTGATCGCGGGTTTCGATAACCAGGGCTTCAACGTCGGGCCGATCACGCTGACGAGCCTCGGCGTCGCGATCTTCGTCGTCGGGTGGTTGTTGGTCGGTGCGCTGCAACTCGTGCTCACGCAAACGACGCTCGGCCGCATGATCCGCGCCGTGCGCGCGAATCCCGAAATGGCGCTTTGCGTCGGGATCGATCCGAAGACCGTCTACCTCGTCGTCTTCGCGATCGGTTCGTTCATCGGCGGCATCGCGGGCGTGTTACACGCGACGCAGACGTCGGCGACGACCACGATGGGGCTCGTGCCATTCTTTTACGCGCTCGTCGTCGCGTTCGTCTCCGGCCTCAATAGTTCGCCGCTGCGCATCGGCATCGTGGCGCTCGCGCTCGGACTCGTCGAATCGTGGAGCGCGCTCTTTCTTCCGACGCAACTCACGACGACGGTCGTCTTCGTCGTGCTCTTCCTCTACGTCGCGTTACGGCCGGTGCGCTGGACCGACGTCCGTAAGCGTTTCGCGGGGCGCACGTCGCCGGCTGCGGTCGGAGGGTAACGCGCATGGAACTGTTCTTTACGTACGCGGACCAACTGCTCACGCTGGTCATCCTGGCGGTGAGTTTGAATCTCTTACAGGGCTATGCGGGCCAGGTCTCCGTCGCGCAAGCAGCCTTTGCAGGCGTCGGCGGCTATACGCTCGCGTACGTCGCGCTGAACAACCATTTCAACACGATCGAAGCGCTGCTGCTCGCGATCGTCGCGGGCGCACTCGTCGGGCTCGTGCTCGGCCTACCGGCGCTCCGGCTGACGACCGAGTGGCTCATCTTGCTCACGCTCGCCGCACAGACCATCATCGTCACGCTCGTGACGACGAATTCGCATCTCGGCGGCACGCACGGTTTGCAAAACATCACGGGGCTTGAAATCTTCGGCAAGCCGTTGCTCAATCCGAGCGATCTCTTCGTGCCGTTCCTCGTCTGCGCGGCGCTCGTGTTCGCAATCTGCTTTCGCTTGGGGGAGTCGCCCTACGGTCGCGTGTTGCGCGCGATTCGCGAAGACGAGATCGCGGCGCGCGCGCTCGGCAAGAACATCTTCGCGTACAAGCTGACGATCTTTTGTATCACCTCCGCCATGGCGGGGCTCGGCGGCGCGCTGATGGTCGTCAATCTTCAAATCGCATCGCCGACGCAGTTCGGTTTCGATTTCTCATCGGCGATCGTCGCGATCGTGGTGATCGGCGGGTCGGGCAACGTCTGGGGCACGCTCGTGGGCGTACTTGCGGTCACGATCCTCGGACCGATCATCGAACACGTCTTCAACTTCAGCGCGGATGCCGCAGCCGTCGTGCGTCAAATCGCGTACGGTGTCGCGCTCGTTGCGATCGTCCTCGTACGTCCGGCGGGCATCTTGCCCGATGCGACGATGGGACGCGTCAAAGGCGTGTTGCGTCGCCTGGGCAAGGATAATGCCGTGCGCGCCGCGCTGGAACTCGCGACCAGTTCTGGTGCCGCGAAGGATGGCGCCTTGCCGGCCGAAACGCCGAGCGCGAACGGCGTGAGCCGAACGGCCGCCGCCGGTAACGACGGCGTCGCGATACTGCCGCACGTGAACCTCGACGCGCACGTACACGTTCCGGCGGTTGCCAAGCTCGCGACCGTGGTCGACGACGGCGGCGACATCGTCTTGCGCGTAAACGATCTTACCAAACGCTTCGGCGGCATCACGGCCGTCGAGGGCCTCAACTTCACGTTGCGCCGTGGAAAAATTACCGCGCTCGTCGGTCCCAACGGCGCCGGTAAGACGACGGTCTTCAATTTACTCACGGGCGCGATCGCACCCGATACCGGCATCATCAAATTGCACGGATCGGAAATCATGGGGCTCACGCCCGACGCCGTCGCGCGTCGCGGGATGGCGCGATCCTTTCAGGACGTCCGCGTGTTTCCGCGGCTCTCGGCACTCGAAAACGTCATGCTCGCGAACCAACATAATGCGGGCGAACGCATCGGGCCGCTCTTCTCGCAGTTTCCAAAAGTCGCGACCGTGGAGCGCGAGGCGGCGGAGAAAGCATTCGAGTGGCTGCGCTTCGTGGGCATGGACGAATTTGCCGCGTTTCCTGCGGGCGCCCTCGCGTTCGGGCAGCAGAAGCTCGTCGCCATGGCGCGCGTGCTCGCAACGGAAGCCGACGTGTTGCTGCTCGACGAGCCGGCATCAGGCATCGATCAGCAGTGGATCGACGTCATGCTCTCGCTCATCGAACAGGTTCGCGCGCAAGGGCGCTCGGTCTGCATCGTCGAGCATAACCTGCACGTCGTGGACCGCCTCGCCGATCATACCTATTTCATGGAACTCGGACGTATCACGGCGGAAGGCAACTTTGCCGACCTCACCTCGGATAAGCGTCTTGCGGAGGCGTATTTTGGAACTGCGTAACGGCGTCGCGACGGTCACGCCCCAGCAACAGGTGGAGAACGTCGTCGACGTGCGCGGCCTCAAGGCCGGCTACGGCAAGAAGCAAGTCGTCTTCGACGTCGACCTGCACGTCAAACGCGGTGAGATCGTCGCGATCGTGGGTCACAATGGCGCGGGCAAGACGACGACGCTCAAGACGATCTTTGGGATGCTGCCCCCACTCGGCGGTTCGATCGCTTACCTGGGCCAAGATGTCTCGAAGAACAACACGCACGACAACGTGAAGCTCGGGATGTCGCTCATTCCGGCCGAACGATTCGTCTTCGGCGGCCTCACCGTGCACGAGAATCTGCTGCTCGGCGCGTTGCACGAGAAAAAGCCCGAACTCGTGAGCGAGCGTCGCAAGATGGTCGACACGCAATTTCCGATTCTCGTCAACCGTCGCACGCAAGCCGCCGGCACCATGTCGGGCGGTCAGCAACGCATGGTGAGTGTTGGCCTCGCGATGATGTCGGGACCGAAGCTCTTGCTCCTAGACGAACCGTCGCTCGGACTCGCGCCCGCCGTCGTCATCGAAATCTTCGACACGATCCGTAAACTCGCTGACACGCAAGGCCTCTCGGTGCTCATCCTCGAGCAGAACATCGGGCAGGCCTTGCGCGTCGCGGACCGCTTCTACGCGATGCGTTCGGGCCGCATCATCCTCGAAGAGACGGCCGAACAGATGCGCGCGCGCAAGGACTACTGGGACCTGTTCTAGGCGGTCGCGGCGCGCGCGAGCCCGATCGTTAGGAGATCTTCGACGAGCGCCACGGGCGTATCGGGCCACACGCGCTGCGACGTGAGATAGTGCCGTAGCGCGTAGCCACCGTACGAACCGGCGAGTGCGCCCGCGGCACCGCAGGCGAGGCCGAGCAGCTTCGCGGTTCCGCCGTCGCCCGCGAGCGCGCGGCCGCAGAGCGCGCCGGATAACACGCGAACCGCGAGCGCCGGCGGTAACGTCCGTGCCGGTGCGACCGGTAACTTGTCGACGATCATCTCGCCCGCCGCGGCGAATGCGACGGGGCCGGCCCACACGCTGTTACGGGCGAGCAGGGTTGCGGCGGGCGCCGTCATCGAGCGTAAGCCCGCGACGGTCCCAATGGTGAAGGTGCGTAACGTGATCGGAAGTGCCATGGTGCGTACGTTCCCGAGCAACGGCCGTCCGTCACGCGCGGGAGACGCTAGCCACAGGGCCAACGACGTAAATCGCTTTCCTCGGGCTGAGCGCAACGTGGCAATTATTGGGATAGAGAGTTTGTGCGTACCAATATAACGGTCTTCTGTTTAGGCACGGCGATTGCAGGATGTGCCGGTGGGACGAACTCGAGTGGAACGTCGGTACCGTTTGCCGTGACGCCGTCCTCGGTTCAGTTCGGTTTCTCAAATACGCCGACACCGCTCAGCGTTGCTGGCGCCGAGGGTCCACTGGCGGTTACCATTGCAGCTCCGTCCATCGTTGCCGTTTCGAATAGCGGGTCGACGATCGCCGTGCTGCCTCTCTCCGGGGAGTCACGACGGTCTCCATCTCCGACGGACGAAGTTCATCGGTCGTTCCGGTAGCCGTCGCAATCTGCACGTACGCTTCGGAATCTTTCATACTCGCTGCGCCTTCTCAAGATGCGACTGGTGTATCGACTTCGACAAAAGCGGCGATCGTCGGCATCGGTCCAGACCGAAGCCTCGTGTCAACCGTATCCGGTTACTCGGCGCGTCTGCTCACATCAAACGGTTCGTCGGCGGCTGGTCCGGTGACCGTACTCTCGGCAGCACCACCCGGGATTTCCATTGCAGGCTCCGTCGCGTATGCCTCGGTGCAACTACCGGCGCTTTCGCCAGCTACGAGATACCGGCTGCAGCTTTTCGATCCGATTCACCCGTGCGAAAAAGCAACCATCGCTGGGGCGTTCTCCACGTAGGCTGAGTGCCAACTTGGGGCGCACGCGACGTCGTGATGTGCGGAGCCTTCAACGCACGTAAGTCGCGGGACAAGTTGGCCACAGGGCCAACGACGTGACGTGCCCCGAAGCCGAACCTCGTCCTCCATGCTCGATCTCCAGCCGCATCTCGCGGTGGCTCGTCACTACGACGAGCTCTATCGCCAGAACGGCGAACCGCGCCCCGAGTACGAGGCGCTCGCCGCAACCTTCGCTCGCCTGGGGCGCACGGAAATTCTCGACCGCGTCGCCTCGATCGATACGGCCCTCTTGCAGCGCGGCGTCACGTTTACCGTCTACGCCGATAGCGCGGGCACCGAACGCGTTTTTCCGTTCGACGTCATTCCGCGTATCTTGCGTGCGGATGAATGGACGCGCATCGAAGCGGGCATCGCGCAACGCGTCCGCGCGCTCAACGCCTTCGTGCACGACGTCTATCACGCCGAGCGCATCCTGCGCGATAGAAAGATTCCGCGCGACCTCGTGTATTCGTCGAAGAACTTCAACCGTGAAATGATCGACGTCGACGTGCCCAACGACATCTACATCCACGTCTCGGGCATCGATCTCATCCGTGACGAGCGCGGCGAGTTCTTGGTGCTCGAAGACAACTGTCGGACGCCGTCGGGAATCTCGTACGTGCTCGAGAATCGCGACGTGCTCAAGCGCGGCTTTCCGGATCTCTTTCGCGATTATGCGGTGTGTCCGGTCGACGACTACCCGAGTCGGCTGCTCGACATCCTCCGTTTCAGCGCACCGCGTGGCAACGGAGCTCCCACGGTCGTGGTGCTCACGCCGGGCATCTACAATTCGGCCTATTTCGAGCACACGTTGCTCGCGCGACGCATGGGCGTGGAACTGGTCGAAGGCCGCGATCTCATCGTGGTCGACAACGTCGTCTATCTCAAAACGACGCGCGGTCTGCAACGCGTCGACGTCATCTATCGCCGCACCGACGACGACTACCTCGACCCGCTGTATTTCTTGCCGGATTCCACGCTCGGCGTAACCGGATTGATGAATGCGTACCGCGCCGGTAACGTCGCGATCGCCAATGCCATCGGCACCGGCGTCGCCGACGACAAGAGCGTGTATCGCTACGTGCCCGCCATGATCAGATACTATCTCGACGAGGAGCCGCTGCTCGCAAACGTCGAGACCTACGATTGCAACGACGACGTGCAACGTCAACACGTGCTCGCCAACCTCGACAAGCTCGTCGTGAAGGATACGAATGCGTCGGGCGGCTATGGCATGCTGATGGGGCCCTTCGCGCCGCGCGAAGAGCGCGAGAAATTCGCCGCGATGATCGCCGCCCAGCCGCGCGACTTCATCGCGCAACCGGTCGTCGAGCTTTCGTCGTCGCCGACGCTCGTCGAGGGCGAGATGGTCGCGCGGCGCGTCGACCTAAGGCCGTTCGCGCTCTTCGGACGCGACGTCACCGTGCCGCCCGCGGCGCTCACGCGCGTCGCGCTACGCGAGGGGTCGCTGGTCGTCAATTCCTCGCAGGGCGGCGGCAGCAAAGACACGTGGGTACTCCAGGGATGAGCGCGTGCTGAGCCGCGTTGCGGAATCGGTATTCTGGCTCGGGCGTAACGTCGAACGTGCCGAGACGGTCGCCCGCGTGCCGGACGTAAACTACACCCGTGCGATGGACCTCTATACGCTCCAGACGGGACGCTTCGAACGGTTGTGGCGATCGGTCATGCGGTGTGTTGGGTTCGTCGAAGAGCCCGTGTTCGGAAGCGTGAAAAAGATCGCGTCGGACTGTTTCGAGTACTGCGCCTTCGATCGTGAGAACGGCAGTTCGATCGTGTCGTCGGTGCGCGTCGCACGGTCGAACGCGCTGAGCATCCGCGCGGAACTCACGACCGAAGTGTGGGAAGTGATCAACGTCCTCTACCTCTACGCCGATGGCGAGAATCTGCGGTCGGTCTTGCGCGAAGGACCCACGACGTTCTTGCGCCGCGTTCGCGATACGATGCAGGCCTTTGCCGGCATCAGCGACGCGACGCTGACGCACGGCGACGTGTGGAACTTTCTCCAGGTGGGGCGCTTCCTGGAACGCGGTTACATGACGGCACGCATCCTCGAGGCGCTCGACGTCGAGAACGAATCGTGGCACGAATCGCAGCGTCTCCTGGAAATGTGCTGTGCGGCCGTTCCGTTCGCGCAGGCCTCGCATCGCACGCCCGAGGCGCGCGACGCGATCGCGTTCATGGCGCTGTCGCCCGACGTTCCGTGGAGCTTGCGTTTCTGCGTTCGCGAGGCCGATGCCGCGATGCACCGGATCCTCGCGAAGCCCCACCGGCGCGTTTGCGAACCCGGCGGAGCGACGGCTCGGGCGCCTGTGCGCGATGCTGGATTATATGGCCGTCGAGGAGATTCTCGCGGGAGGCGTGCACACGTTCGCGGAGACGCTCGTTCGCGAACTCGAGCTGCTGGGCAGCGATATCGAAGATGCCTATTTTCCGCGGCTTCCCGTCGCTGCGCTCGTGGAAGAGTAACGCACGCGTGGAATACACGATCGAACATCAGACGACGTATCACTATCCCGAAGGGGTCGCCGAGAGTTACACGATCGTGCACCTCCAGCCGCGCAGCGATCAACTTCAATACTGCACGCGGTTCCTGCTCGAACTTCGGCCGCGCGTGCGTTTTCAAACGTATACCGATCGCTATGGCAACGACGTGCAGCATTTCGCGATCTTGCCCGACCACGATCGACTGACGATCACGACGCACTCGAACGTCGTCACCTTGGCGGAACGCAATCCGATGGCGCCCGATGACGCGACGCGCGCGACGTTGCGCGCCGATCCGCGTATCGAACGGCATTACGACTTCGTACACGAGAGTGCGTTCGTGCAGTTCGGTCCGCGACTCGACGCATTCCGGCGCGAAGTCGGGCCGGCGGGCGACGATATCGGTGCGTGGTGCCGGCACGTCATGCAGTTCATCAACGCGAACTTCGTCTACGACACGAAGGCGACGACCGTGCGCACCACGGTCGATGAGGCGCTGAAAAAACGCGCGGGCGTCTGTCAGGATTTCGCCCACATCATGATCGCAGCGCTCCGTAACGAGGGCATTCCCGCGCGCTACGCGAGCGGCTACATCTTCCGCGGTGAGTCGCCGATTCTCGGAGCGGAGGCCTCGCACGCGTGGTGCGAGGCTTACCTGCCGCCGCACGGCTGGATCGGCTTCGATCCGACCAACAATTTACTGGTGAACGACTATTTCGTGAAGATCGCGCTCGGGCGCGACTATCGCGACGTGAGCCCGGTGCGCGGCGTCTACCGCGGGTCGATGCGCAGCGAGATGCACGTCAACGTCGCGATGGACGCCCTGACGACGTCGCACTAGCGTCCGTGGGCCGCATCGCGTAGAGCGTACCGAACGCACCCGTCACGCGTGACGCGTACGCGCGAGCGATGAAGCGGGCGAGGCTCGGCATGCGCACCGCGATGACGTCGCCTCCGCTCGCAACCTTCGTGAAGTACAGATAACGCGGCGGATGCGTGCGGAACGCTCGTTCGAGTTCCGCGCGTTGGCGTGCGATGAGCAGTTCGGGCGACCATCCGTTGAGCGCGAGCGCCTGCCGGCGGCCCGTCGTGAGGTAGATGAGCGGGTCGCCGAACGCGTAGAACGTGCCGCCGACCGGTACGAGATGCGCGTCGCTCGTGGCATCGCGATACGCAGTCGACGTGTCACGCCGATACGCTTCGCGTGAGGTCGGCGTGAGCGCGAAATGGTGTGCGGCGAGCGTCGCGGAGCTTGCGAGAAATGCGCGCAGCGGGAGCACGAGCAGCGCGCACGTCGCGCCGATCGCGAGCGCGACGCGGAGCCGGCGCGACGCCAAGGGCGCGCGTGCGAAGGCGACGAGCGCATCGCCGCCGATCGCGGCGAACACGCCGAGCGGCACGACCAGCAGCAGCCACTGGTAGTCCCACCACGACGTCCGTTGGGCGAGAATGACGACCGGTGCGGCGACCAGCCAGCCGAGAAGCGCGCGTTCGAGTGCGGTCGTGCCGCGCCGCAGCGCGACGACGACGCCGACTGCGGCGAGCACCTCGACGCTTGCAAAGCGTTTTACGAACCAGACGAAGCCGTCGACGAGGACCGACGTGTGCTGCGACGGGAGCGTCGCGACGATCGCGGGCGGCACCACGAACCACGCGTCGAGCGCGAGCCGCAAGGCGCCGTTCGCCGTAAAATACGCGATGGTCGTGAGCGTCGGAACGAGCGCGCCTGCGAGAACGGCTGCCGCATCGCGCATGACTTGCCGTGCGCCCGTGCTGCGACGGAACGTCGCTGCGACGAGCGCGAGCACGATCAGCGGTGCGAAGAGCAGCTTGAGCGCGAGCGCGAAGCCTGCCGCCACGCCGCCGAAGGCGAACCATGCGAGGCGCGTTCGCTCGCTGCCGGCACGCGCGCCCTCCGCGGCGCTCCAAGCGGCGAGGAAGAGCGGCAACCCCGCGAGGCCCTCGACCTGAATCTGCTGGTTGGGCGATGCGAGCACGCCCGAGGGCGCGATCGCCGCGATCGCAGCGCCTGCCGCGAGCCCCGGGCTCGCACTGAAACGGCGCATCGCAACGACGAGGGCGGCGGCGAACGCGAGTTCGCAAGCGAGGGCGAACGCGTGGACCGCGAGCGGCGTGAAGCCGCCGAGGACGCCCGCGACGAGGTAGAAGAGGTACACGCCAGGCCCTTTGAGGTCCCAGAAGTCGCGATACAACACGGCGCCCTCGTGCATCTCGTGGGCACCGAGCAGAAACAGGCTCTGATCGCGCACGAGCGGCCGGCCGAGATTGGCGAGATCGCCGAGCGTCACGACGACGAACGCGATCGCGAATGCGGCCGCCCACGCGCGGCCGGGCTGCCGACTCTGCATCGACGCCGTCTCGGAGTTTCCAGTGGCTACCATCGAACGATGTGGCTCGAGACGTCGGGGGCGGACGCGACACGACCCGGTGACGGGCAGGAACGAAAAAACAGAACGGCAACCCCAACGTTTAGCAGTGTGTCTACGAGAGTGCTAATATGAACGACGAGTTCTTTGCCGAGTTCGATGCCTTGTTCGCCGGTCTCGCCCGCAAGGCGAAGCCCGGCAGTTTCGAGCCGAACGCGGATATGTACCTCAGCGCCGACGGCCGGTCGCTGCTCGTGAACGTGGAGATCGCCGGAGGCGACCCCGCGGAACTTCGTGTCATGGTCGAGGAACGCCGCCTCTACATTCTCGGACGTCGCATCGACCGAGAGAGCGCGGCCCGCGGCTCCGTTCTCATGAAAGAGATCGCGTATGGCGATTTCGTGAAGCGCTTCTACCTGCCGGTCGCCGTCGCATACGACGACGCGTCGGCGTCCTATCGCGATGGCATCCTCACCATTCGTCTCCCCGTCTCGGAAGATTCGCTGCCGCCCGCGCGCCGTACCGAAATCCGCATGACCGTAAAAAGGATCCCCGCCTGATGGCCCGTGCTAAAACTCCGCCGGACGCTCCGGAAAAGAAACTGGACGTCCTGGGCATCTTGCCGTTGCAAGATGCCGTGCTCTTTCCGAATACGGTCATTCCGCTCGCGGTCGTCAAGAAGCCGGGCATCGCGCTCGTCGAGGAAGCCCTCCGCGACGGCCGTTCGATCGGTCTCGTCGCGCTCAAAGACAAAGACACGGAAGATCCCGGTCCGAACGACGTGCGCCGCGTCGGCACCATCGGCACGATCCAGCGCATGATCAAGGTGCCGGACGGCACGATCCGCTGCATCGTCGGCGGCACGAGCGTCTTCTCGATCGACGACTTCACGCAGTCGACACCCTATCTCGCGGGCACGTACACCGAGCTTCCCGACATCACCAAAGAGTCGGGTGAGCTCGTCGCGATGCATCGTAATCTCGCCACGCTCTTCTCCAAGCTTATCGGCTACCTGCCGCAGGCGCCGCGTGAGATGGAGATGGAAGTCAACAACATCACGGACCCGAATTTGCTGACGTACTTCGTCGCGAGTTCGATGCGTCTGGATACGGCCGATCGGCAAGCGCTCCTCGAAGAGCGCAACACCGAGAAGCGGATGCGCCAACTGACGGTGCTGCTCACGAAAGAGCTGGAAGTCGTCGAGCTGGGTCACAAGATCCAGTCCGATATCCAGCGCGAGATGGAGAAAAATCAGCGCGAGTTCTACCTGCGCCAGCAACTTCGGGCGATCCAAGAAGAACTCGGCGAAACCGATCCTCAGCAGGCCGAGACGAACGACCTGCGCGCAAAAGTCGACGCTGCCGGTTTGCCCGAAGATGCGAAGAAAGCGGCGGATCGCGAGCTCGATCGCCTCGCGAAAGTCCCGCAGGCGAGCCCGGAGTATTCGGTGATCCGCACGTACCTCGATTGGATCGTGCAGCTCCCGTGGAGCAAGGAAACCTCCGATGCGATCGACATTCCCAAAGCGCGCGAAGTCCTCGACGAGGATCACTACGACCTCGAGAAAGTCAAGGACCGTATCGTCGAGTATCTCGCGGTCGGTAAGCTCAAGAAAAAACTGACGGGCCCGATCCTGTGCTTCGTCGGGCCGCCGGGCGTCGGTAAGACGTCGCTCGGGCAGTCGATCGCGCGTGCGATGGGCCGAAAATTCGTGCGCATCTCTGTCGGAGGCGTGCGCGACGAAGCCGAGATTCGCGGCCATCGCCGCACCTACATCGGCGCGATGCCGGGTACGATCGTGCGCGCGTTGCGCGACGCGGGCACGCGCAATCCCGTCATGATGATCGACGAGATCGACAAGGTCGGCGGCGATTATCGCGGCGACCCGCAGTCAGCGCTGCTTGAAGTGCTCGATCCGGCGCAGAACAACTCGTTTCGCGACCACTACCTCGACCTGCCCTTCGATCTCTCGCAAGTGCTCTTCGTCTGCACGGCAAACGATCTCTCGACGATCAGCGGCCCGCTGCGCGATCGCATGGAGATCATCCAGCTCTCGGGTTACACGGAATTCGAAAAGCTGCAGATCGCCAAACGCTATCTCATCAAGAAGCAGCGCGAAGCGAACGGTCTGCGCGACACGCAAGTCCAAATCAACGATGCCGCGCTCAAAACGGTGATCAACGATTATACGCGTGAAGCCGGCGTCCGCAATCTCGAGCGCGAGGTCGGCACGATCTTCCGCAAGGTCGCGCGTCGCATCGCGGAAGAGCCGCGCTACAAGGCGCGCGTCAAGCCGGAAAACGTATCCGATTACCTGCAACGTCCGCGCTACTTCAACGAAGTGAAGAAGCGTACGGCGTCGATCGGTGTGACGACGGGTCTGGCGTGGACGCCCGTCGGCGGCGATATCATGTTCATCGAAAGCTCGGTCATGCCGGGAACCGGCAAACTCGTGCTCACGGGGCAACTCGGCGACGTGATGAAAGAGTCGGCGCAGGCCGCCGTCTCGTTCCTGCGGTCGCGAAGCAGCGAACTCGGTTTGCAGGACGATTACTTCGGCAAGCACGACGTGCACATACACGTGCCCGCCGGTGCGACACCGAAAGACGGCCCCTCCGCGGGCATCGCGCTCGCCACGTCGATCGCGTCGCTGCTCACGGGAACGAAGGTCGATTCGAATCTCGCGATGACGGGCGAGATCACGCTCACGGGGCAAGTGTTGCCGATCGGTGGCCTCAAGGAAAAAGTGCTCGGTGCGAAACGCGCCGGCATCAACAAGATCGTGTTGCCCAAACGCAACGAGAGCGATCTCGACGACGTGCCCAAAGAAGTGCGCGATACGATGACCTTCGTGCCGGTCGAAGAGATCAGCGAAGTCTTCGAGCAAGCCTTCGGCAAACGGATCATCACGCCGGTCTTCCTCGGAAACGAACCCGCGCGTGGCGACGGGAACGTCGTCCCGATGCGACGCTCGAAACGTCCGGCACCGCCCGCACCAACGCCCGATCGAAAGCGCGCCCCCGCGCGTCGCGGAGACGTGCAGACGCGTAAGCGCTGAACGCCGCTCGCGGTCGTGCAACCGTGGGCGGCGGACGCAGGTCACGCAAGGGTGACTTCGCCCGCCCCGCACGACGCGCGACCGCAAGCGTCGGTTCTCGCCGTCGTAGGCGTGCTCTTTGCCGTCTACGTCCTCTGGGGCTCGACCGCTCCGGCGATTAAGATCGCGGTGCGGTCGCTGCCTCCGTGGTGGCTCGCGGGCATTCGTTTCGGCTGTGCGGGCACGATCATGTGGACGTGGGCGCGCGCACGCGGCGTCGCGCTCCCGACGGCGCGTGAGTGGGGCCTTGCGGCGATGACGGGCGTCGTGCTCCTCGTCGTCGGCAACGGCATCTTTTCGTGGGCGCTGCAGTATCTGCCGAGCGGGATCGGCGCGCTCTTCTTCGCGCTTTCGCCGCTCTTCATGGCCGTCTTTGCGTTTGCGTTTTATCGCGAACGCTTGTCGATGCTCGCCGTCGTCGGCGTGTGCCTCGGTCTCGCGGGCATGGCGTATCTCTACTCACCCAGCGGCGCGCAGCATTTGCCGACGTTGCCGACGGTTCTCGGCGTCATCTCGTCGATCGCGTGGGCGCTTGGGTCGGTCATGCAGCGGCGCGTGCGTGGGAGCGATGTGGTGCAAATGAGCGCGATGCAGATGCTCTGCGCGTCGGCGGTGCTCGTGGTCATGGCGCTCGTGGGCCACGAACCGCTCGTCATCGCCGCCTTCACGCCGGCGGCCCTCGGAGCGCTCGCGTATCTCGTCGTCTTCGGAAGCGTCGTCGGGTTCAGTGCGTTCCTATGGCTGCTCAACAACGTGCCGACCACGCTCGCATCGACGTACTCGTACGTCAACCCGGTCGTGTCGCTCGCGATCGGCATCGGCTTCTTGCACGAGGCGTTTTCGTGGCGCCTCGCCGTCGGCGCGTCGGTGATCGTCGTCGGCGTCGCGGTGATGATGATCGCGCCGAAGCCCGGCATCGCGGAGTCGCGTCGGCCGTTCGAGGCTGCAGCCGCGAAGAGCGCCTGAAGGGAGCCTTCGCGCGCCGGTGTTCAGCGCGGTCGCAACAGATCGTCCACGATCGTCTCGAGGTGTCGCAAGCGATTGCACGTCGTCGCGATCGAGCAGAACGGGCGATACTGCAGCATCGCCGAATCGTCCATTCCCCACGCGACGCGGTGCTCGGGATTGAGCCAGACGAGCCGTTTCGCACGCGATGCGATCGATGCGACGAGGTCGAGTCGCGGGTTGCCATAATTCGTGCGACCGTCGCCCAGGACCACGACCGTCGTCTTGCGGTCGATGGCGTCGCGGTGGTTTTCCGTGAAGTCTTCGAACGCGCGGCCGTAGTCCGAGGAGCGAAAACCGACGAGCGCCATGACCTCCGCGAGCGCGCCTTCGATGCTCTTGCGCCGCACGATCTCGGTGATCTCGACGAGCGGCCCGGAGAATGCGAACGAACGAACCTGCGCGATTTCCGCGCCGAGCGAATGCACGAAGAGCAACAAGAATTCCGAGAGCGCCGCAACGCTGCCGCTCACGTCGCACAGGACGACGAGGCGCGGACGTTCGATGCGGCGCTCGCGCAAGATCGTCTCGACGAGCACGCCGTCGTGCGCGACGTTCGTGCGGACGGTGCGACGGACGTCGAGTTCGCCGCGGCGTTCGCGGCGCATGCGTCCGCGCCGGGTCGCTAGGCGCTTCGCCATCGCGCGGACGAGTTCGCGCATGCGTTCGCGATCGCGCGCTTCGGTGTTGTTGAGTCGCGCGTCCCGCAGAAAGTCGTCGCGTTCGCGCGCCGCCGCATCGCGGCGTTTCGCGAGCCGACGTTCGACGAGGTCGCGCGCGAGTTCGCGTACGGCACGTTCGCGTTGCTCGAGAAACTCCGCGGCGCGCACCTGACGCGGGTCGCCCGACGATCGCAAGCGTCCGATCGCGTTGCCGAGTGCGGGCAGGTCGAGCGCGTCCAGGATGCGTTGCGTGAAGATGCCGGTCTGCGTGAAGAGCCGGATCGTCGCGAGGTTCGCATCTCGTGCGGCCGCATGGAGGTCGCGCACGAGTTGCGCACGATCGTCGGCAAGCAGCGTGCGCGCGAGCGCGGACTGCGCGATCGCCTCCGCAATTGCGGGGATGTCGAAATCGCTCGCGTCGGTGTCCGCGCCGTCGCCGAGACTGGCGAACGGCGCGGCGTCGCCGCCGAAGAAGCGCGCGAAGACGTCATCGAACCGCGCACGTTCTTCGTTCGATCGCGCGAGCAACATGCGCAGCGCCGCATGCAAGGTCTCGCGGTCCGCGTACCCCGTCACGTCCAGCGCGTGGAACACGTCGAGCGCGTCGCCGGGAACGATCCCGAGCCCCGCCGTGCGCGCGACGCGTAAGAAGTCGAGAATCGGCTCGCGCACGATCCTAGTTGCGCGCGCTCATCCGCACGAGCGCATCGATCTGCTTCGCGGTCGCTTCGATGTCGCTTTCGTACTTGAGCAGAACGCCGAGCGTTTCGCGTGCGGCGACGGCGTCGAGTTCCTCGACGTGCAACAAGAGGATCGTCTTCGCCCAATCGATCGTTTCGCTGATCGAGGGCGATTTGCGTAGCTCGAGCGTGCGCAATCGCTGCACGAACGCGACGAGGTGATCGCGCAAGCGCGCGTCGATTCCGGGCACGCGTGCGTCGAGAATCTTGCGCTCGCGCTCGGCATCGGGATAGCCGACGTGCAGATGGAGGCAACGTCGCTTGAGTGCGTCGCCGAGATCGCGCGTATCGTTCGATGTGAGGATGACGAGCGGTGCGACCGTCGCGACGATGGTACCGAGTTCGGGCACCGTCACTTGGTAATCCGAGAGCAACTCCAAGAGAAACGCTTCGAATTCCTGATCGGACTTATCGATCTCATCGACGAGCAGGACGGCGCCACGAGGCTCTTGCAACGCGCGCAACAGCGGTCGCGCCGCGAGGAACTCCGGCGCGAAGAAAACGTCTTCGACGGCGTGCAGGCGCGCCATCGCGTCGCCGAGCGTCGGTGCGTCGTGCAACTCGTCACCCAAGCGGTCGCGCAGGATCTGCGTGTAGAGTAACTGCTTGCCGTATTTCCATTCGTACAGCGCTTTCGCTTCGTCGAGGCCGTCGTAGCACTGCAACCGTACGAGCGGCAAATCGAGGAACGTGGCCGTCGCCTTCGCGAGTTCGGTCTTACCGACGCCCGCGGGGCCTTCGACCAAGATCGGTTTGCGCAAACGATGCGCGAGAAAGACCGCCGTCGCGATCGCGCGATCGGTCACGTAGCCCGCGCCTTCCAGGCCAGCCGCGACGGCATCGATCGTGGCGATGCGCTCGCTTGCCACGTCGCGTGTCCCCGGCGCATCGCGCATCTCGCCTGGCTCGTTCACGGCACCACCACGATGCCGCTGCCGGCTTCGACGCTGCCGATGACGGCCGCGAGCGCGTCCGGTTCGCGCAAGCCTTCGAGGAGCGCATGTAATTCGTCCGGGCCGACCGCGATCAGCAGGCCGCCGCTGGTTTGCGCGTCGCTGAAGATCGTGCGCAGGCTGTCGGGAACGCCGGCTTCGTACGTCGTGAAGGCCTCGTGCTCGCGCGCGTTCGCACGCGTGCCGCTCGGTACGATCCCGACGTCGACCATCTCGCGCGCGAGCGTCAACGTCGGCACCTGCGAGGCCGCGATGCGCAAACGTACGCCGCTCGCCACCGCCATCTCGGAGCCGTGACCGAGGAGACCGTAGCCGGTCACGTCGGTCGCGGCGTGCACGCGAGCGGCGATCATCGCGGCCGACGCCGCACGGTTGAGCGTCGTCATCCAGCGCACCGCGTCGGAAATCTGCGCGATGTCGACGGCGTTTCTCTGCAGTGCCGAACCGAGGATGCCCGTCCCGAGAGGCTTCGTGAGGACGAGCGCGTCGCCCGGACGAGCGCCCGCGTTCGTGACGATGCGCCGCGGATCGATCGTGCCCGTGACGGCCATGCCGTACTTGGGCTCGTCGTCTTTGACCGTGTGTCCGCCCAAAATGGAAATGCCGGCCTCGCGCGCGACGGCGGCGCCGCCTGCGAGGATGCGTCCGAGAATTTCGGGGCCGAGCTCGTCGATCGGGTAGGCCGCGATGTTGAGCGCCGTGATCGGCGTGCCGCCCATCGCGTAGATGTCGGAGAGGGCGTTCGTTGCGGCGATGCGCCCGAAATCGTACGGATCGTCGACGATGGGTGTGAAGAAGTCGACCGTCTGCACGAGCGCGAGATCCGGGCGCACGAGGAAGATTCCCGCGTCATCGCTCGTGCCGAAGCCGACGAGCATGCGCGGGTCCGTGGATTGCGAGAGACCGCGCAGAACCTGCGCGAGGTCGGCGGAGCCGACTTTACTGGCTCAACCACCGCCCGAGGTGATCGCCGTAAGGCGAATCTTCTCACCGGGGTGCAACGCACACCGCACGCTTGTGAACCAACGAGTCGAACATGTTCGCCGTCGCTTGCGTGTGGTGGTCGCGCGACCCTTGCCGCTGTGCGGGCCCACGCCGTGTGATACGATGCGAATCACGATGCCGAAGCAGTTGCTCTTCATTCCCGGTCCCGTCACCTGTGCGCCCGATGTCCTGAACGCGATGGCGAGTCCGATGATCGATCATCGCGGCCGCGAATTCGCCGGTTTGCTCGAACGGATCGCGACCGGCATGAAGCCGATCTTCGGGACCACCGCCGATGTCGTCGTGCTCGGAAGTTCGGGGACGGGCGGCTTGGAAGCGGCCGTCGCCAATTTGTTCTCACCCGGCCAGAAGGTGCTGTCGTGTCCGGTCGGCGTGTTCGGTAAGCGCCTGGCGACGATCGCGACCGTTTACGGCCTCGACGTCGAGTTCGTCGACACGCCGCTGGGCTCGGGCACGAACGCGGATGCCCTCGCGGCGCATCTGCGCGCCGATACCGCGCACGAGATCGCCGGGATCATGCTCACGCACAACGAGACCTCGACGGGCGTCCAGAACGACATGGCGGCGCTCGCGCGCGCGATCGGCGATCATCCGGCGACGGTCGTCGTCGACAGCGTCAGCGGCCTCGGCGCTTCCGAGTTTGCGATGGACGCGTGGGGCTTCGACGTCGTCGTCACGGCGTCGCAAAAAGCGCTCGCCGTACCACCGGGTCTCGCGATGATCGCCGTGAGCGCGCGCGCGTGGGAGCGCATGGCGCGATCGAGCGCGCCGCGTTTCTACTTCGATCTGCGGAAGGCGCGTGAATTCGCCGACCTCGGTCAAACGCCGTGGACACCGCCCGTCTCGATCGCTTACGCGCTCGACGTCGCGATCGACCGCTATCACGCGGAAGGCGCGGCGAACGTCTACGTGCGTCACGCGCGCAACTCGGCCGCCATCCACGCCTTCGCCAAGGCGTGCGATCTCGTGGTGTTCTCGCATCCCGGCGCCCATTCGGTTACGGTCACCGCACTCCACGTGCCGGCCGGATTCGACGCGTCGCAGATTCGTAAGGACCTGTTGGATCACGACATCGTGCTCGGCGGTGGTCAGGCCGAACTCAACGGAAAAATCGTGCGCATGGGCACGATGGGACATCTCTCGGTGGAAGACTTCATGCGCGCGTTCGCCGCGTTCGAATCGGTCGTACGCGCGCAGGGGCTTCCGATCGCTGCGGGTGTCGGCACGGCGGCGGCGCGCGCGGTGCTCGAAGATCTCGTGGCGAGCCGCTAGCCCCTCACACGCGGTGGCGCTCGAAGAGATCGCTTGCGAACGGGCGCACGAAAGCGGGCAGCGACCGCCGCAGGTTGTCGTCGATCTTCTTGTTCGGCGTTTCGAGGAGCGCGACGAGCCGCGATTGGTGCATGTCGTCGCGTAGCACCGCCGTGAGCGGGAAGAACAGCGCGACGTAGACGAGCGCCCACAGGGCGACCGCCGTTTTCGCCGCGCCGATCGCGGCGCCGCCGAGCGCGTTTGCCGTGCCGATGACGGGGAGCTTCGCGAGCGTGGCGAGCGCCGCGCCGATCGCGCGCACGACGACGTAGGCGGCGATCGCGTAGAGTGCGAGCCCGGCGATGTGCGCGCTGCCCATGCCGAGCTTCGCGCGATCGTGCAGCCACGGGTCCCACGTCCCGCCGTACGAGAATCCCGCGACGATCGCGAACCCGAGGGCGAGCGCACCCGCGAGTTCGCCGATGAATCCGCGTTTGAAACCCTTGAGCGTGCCGAAGATGAGGACGAGCCCGAGCGCGACGTCGGGCCACGCCAAGCCCATCACGCGCGAATCGTGGCGCCGCAGCGTTCGCGTAAGCGCTCGAGGATCGCCGCTACGTAGGCATCCGCGTCCGTATCGGTCAGCGTCGCATCGTGCCGTTGGAGCGTGACGCGTACGCCGAGGCTCTTGTGGCTGGGTGCGACTTGCGGGCCGCGGTATTCGTCGAAGAACGAGACGTTTGCAACCCCGTTGCCATCGCCCACCCGAATCGCGTGTTCGACCGCGGTCGCGGGAACGTCCGCGCCGACGACGAGCGCGAGGTCGCGCGCGATGGCGGGAAATCTCGACGGCGCGCGATAGGTCGGCACGCGATACGCGGGCAGATCGGCGAGTCGCATCCAGCCCGCGTACACGCGCGCGTCGATGCCGGCTGCGGCGATGAGCCGCGGATCGAGCGCGCCGATCGTTGCGAGATCGTTGCCGTTCGCGACGAGCGATGCGGTCTTTCCGGGATGCCATCCCGGCAGCGTGGTCGTTACCGTTTCCGCATGCACGCCACAGAGTTCGCGCGCGAGCGCGAGCGATTCACCCTTGAAGTGTTGGAAGCCGACGTCGCGCCACACCGGTTCGTCGATGCGCGGCAGCGCGAGCAACCACGCGACGCCCGCGGTCTCCATAATCTCGGTTGCGTCGGCAAAGACATGCCCGATTTCGAACGTGCGATACGCGCCTTCGCGGAAGAACTTCGCCGCGAGCGCGACGAGGCCAGGTACGAGCGAAAAGCGGAGATAGCGTTGATCTTCGGAGAGCGGATTCGTAATTTCGACGATGCTGCCCGGCAATGCAACGCCCGCGCGCGTGTAGGTCTGCGCGACCGATGCCGGCTGCACCGCGAGCGTGATCGCCTCGCGGTATCCGAGGGTGGCGAGCGTATGCGCGACGCGACGTTCGTCGCGATACGCGCGACTCGATACGGCCTGTTCGAACACGGGCGGCATCACCGCTTCGATGCGATCGTAACCGACCACACGACCGATCTCTTCGATCACGTCTTCTGCGATTCGCACATCACCGCGCCAGAACGGCGGGACGACGTGCAGTACGAGATCATTGCTCGTCGCCGAAACGGCGAACCCGAGATGTTCGAGCGCCGCGCGCGCTTCGTCCGCTGCCACCGTCATGCCGAGCAGACCCGTGACGCTTGCGAGCGGAACCTCGATCGGCCGTGTTTCCGTCATCTCCGCGCCGACGGCAAACGACGCGTGTGCGGTCGCGCCGAGCGACGTTAGGAGCTGCGCGGTTCGCTTCGCCGCCCACTCCGCGAGTCCGAGCGGCAAGCCTTTTTCGTGGCGGCTCGAGGCTTCCGTGCGCAGACCGAGTGCGACGCTCATGCGCCGCACGCGAGGCCCGGAGAACGTGGCGGCTTCGACGAGAATGTCCGTCGTCGCGGCCGTCACTTCGCTCGTCGCGCCGCCCTTGAGGCCGGCGATACCCTGTAACTCGGCATCGTCCGCGATCACGAGGAAGCGTGCGTCGAGCGCGCGATCGGCTTCATCGAGCGTGCGGATCGTCTCGCCGTCGCGTGCATCGCGTGCGACGAGTCTGCCACCCGTGAGGTGTGCGTAATCGTAGATATGCAGGGGTTGCGCGGTTTCGAACATCACGAAATTCGAAACGTCGACGAGATTGTTGATCGGGCGTTGACCCGCGAGCGCGAGCCGAACGCGCATCCAGAACGGCGCCGGCGCCACGACGATGTCGGAGAAGCGCTGACCGATGAAGCGTTTGCAGTCGGCGGATTCGAGCGTGACGATGGCCGATGCGGAGTCGGCCGCCGGATCGTCGCCGTGCGCGATCTCGGGTTCGCGAAGCGCGATTCCAAGCGATGCCGAGAGTTCGCGCGCGATGCCGACGACCGACATCGCATCGACGCGATTGGCCGTGATTTCGACATCGAAAACATCGTCGTTGAGGCGGAACATCTCGACGAAATCCGCGCCGATCGGCAGATCGCGATCGAGTTGCATGATGCCGTCGTCGAACCACGCGCCTTCGAGCCCGACCTCTTCGGCCGAGCACAGCATGCCTTCCGACGCGATGCCGCGCATGGTGCGTGGCGCGATCGTGAGCCCGACGAGTTGCGCGCCGATGATTGCAACGGGCACCACGTCACCTTGCGCGACGTTCGTCGCGGCGGTCGCGATCGTGAGGCTTCGCTCGGTACCGATGTCGACGCTGCAGACCGCGAGACGATCCGCTCCGGGGTGTTTCTCGACCTTCGCGAGCCGTCCGATGCGCACGCCGGAAAGACGCGGGCGCCGCACGATATCTTCGACGGGAAAACCGAGCGTCGCCAGACGCGCGGCGATGTCATCGGCGGAGAGTTCGATCGCGAGATAGTCGCGCAACCACGCGATGGGAACCTTCATGCAATCCTCAGGCTAATTCCGCGAGTACGCGCGGATCGTTATCGAAGAAAACGCGTATATCGTCGATGTTCTGTCGCACCATCGCGATGCGCTCGGGGCCCACGCCGAAGGCCCAACCGGTCACCGTCTCCGGATCGTAGCCGGCCTCGCGCAACACGTCGGGATGCACCATGCCCGAACCGCCGATCTCGAGCCAACCCGAGCCGCCACACGTCTTGCACCCCGTACCCGCGCAGCCGGGACACGTCGTATCGACTTCGGCGCTGGGTTCGGTAAACGGAAAGAACGACGGACGAAAACGCACGGCTTGCGAGGGACCGAAGAGATCGCGAAAGAGCCCGGTCAGCACGCCTTTGAGATGGCCGAAGTGAATGCCCGGCGCGACGAGTAGCCCTTCGATCTGATGGAACACGGGTGAGTGTCGCGCGTCGATCGCATCGCGGCGATAGGCCTTGCCCGGCACGACGATCGCGATCGGCGGCGCGAACGCTTGCATCGTGCGCACTTGCATCGGCGACGTGTGCGTACGCAACAGCACGCCCGGACGCAAATAGAACGAATCCAAGCCTTCGCGCGCGGGATGATCGGGCGGAATATTGAGCGCGTCGAAATTGAAATATTCGCTTTCGACTTCGTCGCCGAGGACGACGGCGAAACCGCGGCGCTCGAAATAATCGCAAATGTCTTCGATCGCGCGACGCACGGGATGCAACGAGCCGACGGCCGGCGCCATGCCGGGATACGTCACGTCGATCGCATGCCCGAGCTCCGCTTCGATCGCGCGCGCCGCGAGATCGTGCGCGCGATCGTCGACGTGCGCTTCGAGTTGCGTGACGGCCGCGTTGATGATCTTGCCGGCATCGGGGCGTTCCGCCGGCGGTAACGTTCCGATCGAGCGGCGCACGAGCGTGATCTCACCGCTACGTCCGAGAAAGCGAACGCGCACGTCGTCCAGGGCGCTCGCATCGGTCACACCTGCAAGTGCATCGGTAAGCCGCGCCGTGAGTTCGGCGAGTTGAACGTCGAGTGCAGAGATGAGAAGAACGCTCCGAAGTTGCTGGAGAAAATAGGAACGCCCGGCGCTTTCGGCCGGGCGTTCTCGAGTTCTTTTTCGTGCGTTCTAGGGGAGTCGCGCGATCAGCTACTTGCCGGATTTTGATTGACTTGGCGATACATCAGGTAGGCATATACGGATCCGGTATTCGCGAACAATTTCCAGAAGCGGTCGTGTGTGCGCATCAGTCGGCGTGTACCCTTCTCAAGTTTGTTTGTCGCGGCGTCGCCGCCCAGAACATTCGCGATTATAGCATGGGGGTACGTCCCCGCCAAGACTTGACAAATAAGGGCTTTTCGAAGGTTTAGGCCTAGAAAGTCTTGTGCGAAACGTCTTGCGAAAATGCGTAGAGTATGATACCGCCCGCGACCGATGCGTTCAGGCTCTCGCCGCGTCCGGTTTGGGGAATGGTGACGCCGTCATCGTACGTCGGTAGCCAGGCCGAGATGCCGTGCCGTTCGTTGCCGATCGCGATCAAGGCGCGCTCGGGAAAACGAAACGCGCCCAGTGCGATCCCATCGCGGGTCGCCGCGACGATGCGGTAGCCATTCGCTCTGGCCGCGGCGAGAAGGTCGCTTGCGTCGGCGCTTGCGATCGTCATGCGAAAGAGCGCGCCCATCGTGGCGCGCACGACCTTGGGGTTATGCGGCTCGACGGCGTCGCGCGCGAAGACCGCGCGCGTGATACCGAAAATTTCCGCCGACCGGAGCAGCGTTCCGGCATTGCCGGGATCCGCGACGCCGGCCAAGACGACCGCGGGTTCGCCGCCTGCGAGCAGGGTCGCGAGCGGCGTCTCGACGAGCGGCAAGACCGCGAGGAGCCCGGGCGGTGTTTCGAGGTCCGACACTTTGGCCATCGCGCGGCCGTCGATGAGAAACGTTCGGTCGTTGCGGAATCGACCTGCGGCGACCAGCGCGTCGAGGCTGGCGAGACCGCGATCGGTCGCATAAATCGCGAGGGGCTCGAGCCCGGCGTCGAGCGCTTCCTCGAGCATCGTCAACCCTTCGATCGCATAGCGCCCCGCCTCGCGCCGGCCGCTTTTCGTGCGAAGTGCGCGGACGGCGTCGATAACGGGCGAGTGGCGGCCGAGGGGCGTTGCGATCATCGAGTCACGGTTCGACGGCGAGCCGCCCGAGCCGTTGCGGTCGCTCGGACAGGGGAGTCGCATCTACGGCGGGGATGATTCGGCGTGAGCGCTCGCACCCTCGAACTCGTGTTCCTCGCGATCATCGCGCTGCTCGTCATCGTCGGTGGCGAAGCGCTGCTCATCACGATCGCGCGGTTTCACGGCGTCGCGGTGTCGGTCTTGGGCGTGCTCGCGATCGTGCTGCTCTATGCGTTCCGCCGAACGTTCCTGGCGGGCGGCCCGCAGGTGCGGCTGAACGCCGCCCGGGACGGCGCGTTCCTCGCGGCGATCGCTTGCGCGATCGCTTTCGTGCTCTTCCCGGCGAAATGGTCGCTCGGCGCGACGACTTTCGCGGTCGAAGCGGGAATCATCGTCGAAGTGCTCGCGCGGATCGCGCCGGCGCGCTCCTAATCCGCCCGAGAGGTCGATCGTGCCCCAGTCCATCCCCGTTCATCTCGGCCTTCGCTTCGATGCGGCCGTCGTCCAGGCACTCGCAAGCACGCGCGGCCACCACTTCGCCGGTATGCCGGCGATCGCCGTCGCGCTCGACGCGTGTGCGCTCGCGCTCGCCTTCGGCGCGAGCGAACAAGAGGCGATCGCAGCGCTTGCAGCCTTGCCGGACGACGATGTCCCGGATGGCTGGTACGACCGGCGCGCGGCCGATATTGCGGAGATCGAAGCGCTCGGCACGGGTCCGCAGGCCGACGCCGCTCGATTCGCGAGCGCGGTCGCGGCACTCGCGCGGGCGCGCGCGTTGCACGGCGCCCTCAGTCGCGATCTCGGCGCGTTCGGCACGGTCACCGCGAAGAAGTTCGGCACGCTTTGGGAACTACGGGCGCTCGCCGACGCGTACGGCAGCGAGCCCGGGCGCCATGCGCGACTTGCCGGCGACGTGCGTGAGATCGTGAACGCACTCGCGGGGAAGCCCGTGTCGACGCCTGAGTTGCTCGCGGCTTTCCTCGTGGACGACACGGTGCCCGAGCGCATCAAAGGCTCGCTTCGAGCCTCGGTAACGCATTGAAACCGCACGCATCTGAGCGCATCTACACCGGCCGTGTCGTCAACCTGCGTGTCGATGAGATCGACACGGTGGGCGGTGGCGGTCGGCGCAAGGTCGAGGTCGTGGAACACGCCGGCGGCGTCGTCGTGATCGCCCGACCGACGCCGCACGAGATCGTGTTGGTCAAGCAGCACCGTCACGCCGTCGACCGCGATCTTTGGGAAGTGCCGGCCGGGATGATCGAGCGCGGGGAGCCGCCGATCGAAACCGCGCGACGTGAATTGATCGAAGAAACCGGCTACCGCGCGGATGCGCTCCGCTTCCTGTGGAGCATGTACTCGACGCCCGGCTTCTGCGAGGAACGCATCCACTTCTTCGTGGCCGATGGCCTCGTTGCGGGACAAGCGCAGCCCGAAGAAGACGAAGAGTTCGAGATGCGCGTCTGGGGCATCGAGGAAGCGTGGGCGCTCGTCGAACGTGACGAACTACGCGACGCCAAGACGCAGATCGCGCTCGCCTGGGCGCGGATGGACGTACTGCACGTGGGCGTGCGGCGTGATCCTTAGCGCGGTCGACGTCGTCGATCTTCAGTTCTTTCTGATGGACGGCGCGCGACGTTACGTCGCGACGACGGGCGTCGTCGGTCCGGTGGCGGACGATCTGCTCGCGAGCGCGGCCGCGCTCGATTATGCCCTGCTGCTCTCGAGCGAACACGCGAGCGATCCGCTCGACGATACGTTGCCGGTGGCACAATCGATTCGCGCGACGATGGCGCGTGCCGCGCTCGCCGCGCTCGCCCTCATCGAGACGATCGTGCACGGCGACGATGGGGAGTTCGAGGCGTTCGCCGCGCGCCACCCGGGCCGCAGCGACGGCATCTTTTCTACGATCGCGTCGCTACGCGCCCGCGGCGTCATCGTGGACGACGACGTGGCGTTTCGCGCGTTGACGCTCGCCGACGACGTTCTGCGGCGCCGGAGCCGCTGGAAGTAGCGCGCCCGCACGAAAAAGGCGCTCGCGATTGCGAGCGCCTTTTGATTCACCACCGGGCCGGTCGATTATGTCCCGAGGTTGCGCGACGGGGCGTTGACCTGCAAGCGCTTCATCATTTCGGCGGTCGGGATTTTCACGTCCTTGGCGAGCTTCAGCCATGCCATCGCCTTGATCGTCCAGTACGTCGGGTCGAACTCGAACCAGCGCATCCCGTGTTTGGCCGAGAACGGAAACGCATGATGGTTGTTGTGCCAGCCCTCACCGAAGGTGAGGATCGCGACCCACCAGTTGTTCGTGGAGCGATCGCCCGTCTTAAAGGTTTGGTACCCGACTTCGTGCGAGGCACTGTTGACCAGCCACGTGCAGTGATACGTGAAGACGAGTCGCGCGAAGACGCCCCATACGACGAACGGCATGCCGCCGATCGCGAACAGCACCGCCGCGAGCACGAACTGGAACACGACGTTGTACTTCTCGATGAAGCGGTAGACCGGATCGCGATAGAGATCGGCGGCCCAGCGCGGTCGCGCTTCCGGGGCAACGCGGTCTTCGTTCGTGCGGAAGAGCCACTCCCAATGCGACCACGGCATGCCGCGGTTGGAATCGTGGGGATCGCCCTTCGCATCGGTATGGGCGTGATGTGCCCGGTGCTGCGCGACCCATTCGATCGGCCCACCCTGGAGCGCGAGGACGCCGACGATCGTCAGCGCGTATTCGAGGGGCTTGGGAACCGTGAGGCTGCGATGCGTCAGCAGACGATGGTACGCGAGCGTGATGCCCATTCCGGTGAGGATATAGAGCCCTACACCGACAGCGACCGCGGTCCACGAAAAGAACTGTGGCAGGAAGACGCCGAGCGCTCCGATGTGGATGATCAAGAGGGCGATTCCCACGGGATAATCGCGTTTGGTGAGGCGTTTTTGCGCGGGAAGTTCTCGTGCGGGAGAAGCCAACGTAAGGTCCCTTTCGGATCGATGTACCAGGAGGTCGTCGGCGCGAATCCTTCGAGGATTCACACACGCCCACTACTTGGAACGTAGCGAACGATAAACCGTTGCACCCGTTGCGAGCGCGAGTGGACGATGAACCGGTTTTAGGACGCGACGGAGTTCGTCGAACGGGCTTCCAGCTGCGCCTTCGCCATGGCGAGCAGTGCGTCGAATGCCGCCCGATCGCTCACGGCGAGTTCGGCCAGCGCCTTGCGGTTGAGCGTTACGCCGCCGAGCTTGAGACCGTTGATGAGGCGCGAGTACGACAGGCCTTCGCGACGAGCGGCGGCGTTGATCCGGCTGATCCACAGCGAGCGGAAGTCGCGCTTGCGCACGCGACGGTCGCGAAACGCGTAGCTGAGCGAGTGCAGCAGCGCTTCGTTCGCGACGCGATAGTTGCGGCTGCGCGCCGCGCGAAAGCCCTTGACGAGCTTCATCACCTTACGGCGATGTTTGGCCTTTTGAATGCCTCGTTTGATGCGTGCCATGCGTGCGGGCTCCTACAGCAGATACGGGATCTGCGGCGCGAAGCGCTTGAGATCACCGGCGAATACGGGCTGGTCTTTGCGGAAATTCCGCTTGCGCTTGCGCGTCTTCTTGCTGAGGATGTGACCGCAGCCGCTGAACTGGTGGCGGTGGCTGACCTTACCGGTCGAGCTCACCTTCACGCGTTTCGCGGTGCCGCGGTGGGTGCGGATCTTAGGCATTTGAGGCGACTCCTTCGGTCTGGGGCTCGGGCGTGGCGCCCGCGCGCTCGGCGTCGGTATCGACGTGCGATGGCGGGGTGGCGGCCACGGCGGGGGCGTCGACGTGATCGTGATCGTGATCGTGATGGTCGTCATCGTCGGCTTCGGCTTCGTGCTTGGCGTCGATGGCGGCGTTCGCCGCGATCGTCGCGGCGCTGTCGTCGTGGTGAAGGTTCGTGAATTTCGGCGGACCCGACGGGACCGGCCGTGGCGCCAGGATCATGAACATGTTCTTGCCTTCGAGTTTCGCGTCGCGCTCGACGATCGCGATCGGGGTCATGTCGACCGCCATGCGATCCAAAAGGCGTTTTCCGAAGCTCGTGTACGTGATCTCACGGCCGCGGAACATGATCGTGACCTTGACTTTGCCGCCGTCGAGGAGGAGACGTTCGGCCATGCGGGCCTTGGTCTCGTAGTCGTGCGTCTCGATCTTGGGCCGGAGTTTGACTTCCTTGAGCTCCCAGTTCTTCTGTTTCTTGCGGGCGTCTTTGTCTTTTTTCGACTGTTCGTATTTGAGGCGTCCGTAATCGCTGATCCGGCACACGGGCGGCACGGCCGTCGGGGAGACCTCGATGAGGTCGAGGCCCTTCTGACGTGCGAGCGCGAGCGCGTTTTCCGTGGGCATCACCCCAAGCTGTTCGCCTTCGTCATCGATGACGCGGACTTGACGGATGCGGATTTGATCGTTGATGCGCAGCGGTCGTGCTATGTGAAGCTCTCCTACGAGGGACGAAAAAAAGTGGCGATGCCGGAAGCATCCCACACGAAAAACGAACCTACCGTCGGTTCGAAGTGTGTGCGACCGGATCGCCCGAGGGCATCCGGTGAGGATTCGTGCGGTCGAGCCGTTCGAGCCCTGCTTCGGCTCGTGCATCGTACCAGGATACCTTCTTGCCGTCAACGCTCGCCTTGCCGTCCTTCTCCTGACAAGGCTGGAAAGAAATTTCATTGTTTTGAAAGGGGGCGCCGCAAAGGCAACAAAGTTTCACCAAAGGATTCCCGCGGCTCGTCCCCCTGCTCGCGGACCGTTCGCATTTTGGCGTTATCCTTTCCGGAGGCCTTACCATGACCCAACGACTCGGATATGGAGTCATTCTCGCCGCGAGCGTCGCGCTCGCGGGTTGTCAGTCGGGCGGAGGCCTCGTCTCCCCGGGCAACCCGTTGAACCCTACACCGGCGCCACCCCCAGGAACATCGACGACGGCTCCGACGAACGGCCCGACGACGGCTCCGACGAACGGCCCGACGACGGCTCCGACGAACGGCCCGACGACGGCTCCAACGAACGGCCCGACGAACGGCCCGACGACGGCTCCGACGAACGGCCCGACGACGGCTCCAACGA
>JAABUX010000927.1_pt1 | contig 46729 bp, 39 predicted proteins | sample 5561851 | NCBI WGS metagenome assembly JAABUX01 (sample SAMN10711883, study PRJNA513361) | rock metagenome | isolation source: Antarctica rocks | place: Antarctica: Victoria Land, Richard Nunatak red sandstone | collected 2016-01-03 | reverse complement strand
GCGACGACGCGATCGACGTACGCGTCGACGTCGGTCGCGTGGCGCTCGTCGAGGCGCGGGCTGCCCTCGCGCATGGCGGCGGCCAGGTCGGCGGCGGACGCGGCGGGGTGGACGCGGGCCATGTCCCTCAGGACGACCTGGTCGACGCGGCGGGGCTCGGCGTTGGGGGATCGCTCTAGGACCCGCTGGACGCGGTGCGCGTACTCGCGCCCGAGGGCGCCGTGAGCCGCGGCGAAGGCGCGGCCGAACGACGGGTCCGCGGGGTCCAGCAGGCCGCGGGGCTGGCCAGCCGCCCTCTGGACGGCAACCCCGACCTCTTCCGAACTGGAGAGCGGGAAGGCCGGCCCCCCTGACTGCGCGAGCGGTTCCCGCGTCCCGTTCTCCATGCGGGCCGGGCGGGTCGGATCGGCGCCCCGGTGATCGAGGCGCGCCGCTTTATAGCGCGCCAACTGCTCGCTCAGGCTCGGCGCCGGGCGGTGGCCGGCGTCCAGGGCGTCCGTGGCTCGTCCGGACGTAGCGGCGGCCGTAGGCCAGTCCACGACGGTCTGGGCGGTCGGGATCGAGCGCGTCGCCGGGTTTGTCCCCGCGTCTCCTCCCCCGGACGACGCCGCGGTGGTCGCCGTCGGCGCGTCGGCGTTGCCCTCCGCCGTCGCGGCCGCCGTCTCCACCGTTGACGCGGTTAGGGGGGCCGCTTCCAGGGGCTCGGCGCGGCGCGGGCCGGATGGCGGAACGCGGGAGCCCCGCCAGGTCAGGGCGCTCAGCTTGCGCAGGCGACCGATGCGGTAGTAGCGACGCTGCGTGATGACGCTGGGCTGCCGGTTCCCGCTCAGGATGAGCATCCGGTCCTCCTGCAGGCGGGTCACCTCGTCGGGCGTCACCAGCTTGCGCGAGGACTCGCTGTAGCCGCGGTTGCCCCGATCGGCGAAGGCCTCGCCCCGCTTGCGCGAGTCGCCCGAGTTCGCGGCCAGCACGGTCGCGTCGCCGGCCCACTCGCTGAACGACTTCGCGTCCTCGGCCATCGTCTTGGACAGCGCGACCTTGACGTTGCAGCAGGTCAGGATGATGGCCTTGCCCTCCTCTCCGTAAAGGTCCTTGATCTGCCCGCTGTGCTGGAAGGCCAGCATGAACCCCATCAGCGCCGAGCGCACCGTGCTCATGTAGGTCGGGAAGTTGTAGATCTGCCCGATGTTGCCCATCTCGTCGAGGTAACCGTAGACGGGCCGGGGCAGCTCGCCGCCCGGCGTCTCCTCGGCCACCGCGATCAGGGCGTTGAACAGCTGGGTGAAGAAGACGGCGGTCAAGGGCCGCAGCTCTTTGCCCAGGGCGCGGTCGAGGACCAGGTAGAGCGCGGTGGGCCGGCCCTCGCGCTCGCCCATGGCGCGGAAGTCAATCTCGTTGCGGGAGGTCACCGCCCGTACGCGCGCGTCCTGGAAGATGCTGAAGCGCAGCGGCATCTCGCTGAACACGCCGGAGATCAGCTTGTCGTTGGCGCCGGCGTCCTCCAACCACGCTTTAGAGGCGGCGATGACCTCGGGCGAGCCGCTGGCCTGCAGCTCCTTGCTGACCGTCTCGCTGCCGCGCGTGAGGAACCACGCCAGGCGGGCGATGGTCGCGTCGTCGGGCCAGGTGTGCTTGATGTGCAGCACGGACGCGGCGATGATCAGCCTGGCCGAGTTGTCCCAGTACGGCTCGTTCTTCGACTCGCCGGTGTTGGCGACCCACGTGGAGGCGAAGGCCAGCGCGGACAGGTAGTCGTCGATGTGCGCCAGGGGGTTATAGGCGCAGCTGCGGCCCGGCGCCACGAAGTTGAGCACCCTGGCGTCGTGGCGTCGGGCGACCGCGGCGTAGGTCCGCTCGACCAGTTCCCCCTTCAGGTCGGTGACGATGATGCTGCGCTGGCCGGTCTCTTCGAGCAGGTTGGGAATAATGAGACCGGCCGACTTGCCCGCCGCCGGCGGTCCGATGACCAGCATGGACTGGTACTGCTCCTTGCCGCCGAAGGCGACGGTCTGGCGTCCCACCGTGCCGACGGTGATCTGGGGCCGGCCGGGGCGCGGCTTGAGGCGCGCCAGCTCGCGCCGCGTGGCGAAGCGGGCCGAGCCGTGGGCCTTTGACGGCCGCAGCCGTCCCAGGCGCGTCAGCAGCAGCCACAGAGGCTTCGCGCCCACGAACAGGGCAAATCAATCCGGCGAGGCTGACCTCGCCCCCCACGAGCGCCCTGGTGATCCTGCTCTGGCGGCTCTGGTTGTTGAGGATGGACCAGCGCCGCTCGGGCCGGCTCATCCAGGCGTCCCAGGAGATCAGGCGCGCCCTGTGCGGGCCGTAAAAGGCGGCGGTGACGCCGCCCCTGGCCCCGGCGATCAGCTGGCCGTTGATCGCCGGGTAGGCCAGGGCAATGTAGGCGCGACGGTACACGGTCGTGGCCACGCCGGCGATGGCACGGTAGCCGCCACCAGGGCCGAGGCCCCATACCGCGAGTAGGAGGACCACGGCGATCAACGGTGCGGCAAAGCGTGCTTTCATAGATCTTCTCCCTTTATGTGCGTTAGCGATCGGCTCGTCCGGGCCGCCGCCGAGAGCGTGGGTGATCGTTGGAGTCGGGTTGCGATAGCTCGGATTCGTGTGGGCGCTGATCGGCGGCCGGGACGCGGCGCCCCGCGCGGTCCTGCCCCTCCCGCCCGGCGGCGATCAGGGCCTCGCTCACGGCGGGTGAGGCGAGAGCATCGCGCTGTAATGGGCCGGAGACCGTCACCCCGGGGAGACCGGCGAGCGGGCCACCATGACGGGTCGATACATCTCCGCTCATGCCGTTATAGCGCGCGTCCAGGTCGCGCGCGATCTCTCGTGCAAGCTGTGGCTCCAGGGATGCGCGGTCGAGGCGCAGCCAGGCGGTGTGCGCGCCGCCATCAACTGTGGCGACGACGGGGGACAGGCCATCATCTCGCAAACGTCGTAGGCCGGCGTCGTCGAGGTCGGTGACGATGATCAGGGAGCTGTCGCCGGCAGGGCGCAGCGCGATGCGGTAACCGTCGGCCGCGGCCGCGGCCAGATCGTCCAGCGCCTCGACGATCTCATCGTCGGTTAGCAAGTCTGTCCAGGTCTGGCCATGGCGGTTGCTCATGGTGACCTCGTACCACTCCTCGCCGAGCGCCCGCAGTTGGGCTCGGGCTAGGTCGGCCTGTGGCCCGCCGCCAATCCCACGATCAGCAGCAGCGCCAGCACCGTCAGGACGCACACCGTGATCACCACTCCCGTTGCGATCAAGATCAGCCGGCGCTGCTGCCTCACCAGGCCTTTCACCGCGTGCTGGTCCGCGGCGATCTCCGTCTTGAGCGTCCGCGCCTTCGCCGCGATCTCCTTCAGGTCCAGGTCGATCTGCGGCAGCAGAGCCGCGATCCGGTACCAGTCGCTGGTCATCTCGCTGTGCGCCCTGGTCATCTCTTTCAGGTAGTCGTCTTGCTCCTGCTTGAACTCCTTGAGGTCCCGCAGGCCCTCCAACTCGTCCAGCACCGTCCTCTGGAGGCGTTCCACCGCCAGCACGATCGGCCGCGCGTCCGTGATCTGCCGCCCCATCGTCGTATCCGGTTCGCCGACCATCGTCTCGGCCGGGCGCCGCGCCGGCCTCCTCCCGATGGGACGTGGCTCCTCCGCCGTGTTCGCTGTCCCGTCGGTCGTCCCGTCGGCGCTCTCCGTCCGTGCTCGCGCCATCAATTCGTCCAGTTTCCCCGCCATGTGAGATCTCCCTCAGACGCGCGTCCAGGCGCGCCCATGCATAGTCTTTGCCGATCGCCGATCCCTTGAGGATGTGCTGCATCGACCCGTGGTAGCCGACCAACTCGAAGGTTGCCCCGCTCACACGGCCCGTCGATGCGATGTTCCAATGGGCCTCCACATCCAGCGCGCGCAATGTGCGGTCGAAGCCCTCGCGGGTGCCGTCACTCCGGGTGATCGCCTCGTCGAGGCGCGCGGCCAGTAGGAGCTTGGGCGGGATCTCCCCGCTGCGTTCGGAGAGCGCGATCTCGCCACGCTCGACGGCCGGCCCGCCTCGGTCGCGGGCGCGGGCGCGGGCGCGCTCAAGGGGTATCGCGTGGGTGAGGCCGTGGGCGCGTTCCAGTTCGTGGACCACGGATTTGCTGCGCCAACGGTCGTTGCCATCGCTCACGACGCTGCCATCATCACGGATGCGCGTGGCAATAATATGCACGTGATGCTCGGCGTGCGCCACCACCACGTAGCGCGCATCGGTGAAGCCCATCCCACACAGATAGTCACGACAGACCCGTGCCCACTGGTCGTCGGTCAGCCGCTCGTGCTCGGGTAGACGCAGGGAGCAGTGGTAGACGGCGCGCTCTAAGCGCGGACGCAACGCCCGCGTCTCGCCGAACTCGCGGGCCAGCGTGCGAGGCCGCTGCCCGACCATGTTGCTGTCCACGATGCGCGGCGCATCGTGGCCGAGTTCCTTGCTTTGCCTGAAGACGTACTCCAACACGCCGCGAAATCCCCTTCCGATCTGTGCCTTCTCGATCATGCCGGTCGTCTATCAGTCCTGATCCCTGAACCCGCTGAGCGCCATGCCCACCTCTTCTAGCAGGTCGCGTAAAGCGCGGTAGTGTCGCTCCAACTCGGCCGCGCGCAGGAGACCGAGGGTGCGCGTCGCGTTAGTGTCGCGCGCGATCTGGTTGATGTTGACTCCGATCCGGCGCATCTCCGTGAGCATCTCACGGTTGACGTCGGGAGTGATGGCACGCGGCGCCCGTTGGGCTATGACCGCACGGCGGATATAGAGGCCCACGTCGCGCATCCCGGCCAGGTGGGCGCGCCGTTCCAGTTCCGTCCGCTCGGAGAGAGTAAGGTACAAGCGTACTTCCTGGGTCCGCTTCTCGATCTCATCGAGACGCGGACGCCCGCCACGGCGTTTGTCCGTGGCAGGGCGATCCGTCTCGCCAGCGCCCAGCTGATTGCCCATGATCGCGTCCATCTCCTTTTCTCTCCTTTTCGTTGGGGTTGCCCGCGTCTGTCGCGGAACCGCCGGGTGGCCCCTCCGGCCAGCCGCGCCCGAGGCGCGGCGGAGAGGAGCAAGGCCCGACTGGGGCGAGCGTAGCGAGCAGAGGGAGGGGTTTTGCCGGAGGCAAAACATACCTTGCTCCTAGCCCCAACGCCGCTGAGCACGGTGCCGAAGCTGGGGCGGTCGGGGCCGTCCGTCGCCGCACAGGGCATGCGGTGTAGCCGGCGTCTGAGATGTCCGTCGCGCGGTCGGATCGTTGACGGGCGAGGTGGTTATAAGTGACCATCTTCTAGCGACCCCGACTGCCACGCTCCTCGCGTTGTACCGACGCCCGCTCGGGCGCCTGGCGATCGCGGTCCTCTTTCGGGGTGACATCGTTCGGGCTTGCGCCCTCTTTGATTTCTTTAGGCTCGGCGTGCACGGCCCGGCTCGTCTGCCGCTCCGGCTGCGCGGCGGACCGCTCCGGCTCTGTGGTCGTGGATGAGATAGCGCGGGCGACCTGTTGCTCGACGACGCGTCCCACGCCCGCGCCGCGCTCCAGGGCCGTGACAAGCGGAGTGATGAGCGCGGCGACCATGAGGCGGTCCTCGGCGGTGAGGTGGCCCATGTGCTTGTCGAGGACGTCGACGACGCGACGATCCGGGGGAGCTTTCGTCCGCGCCGGTGGGCGGGGAGCAGGGTCATCTGTAACGGCGTCCCGGCGATCCTGGCGCTGCGTGTTCCGCCCCGGGTCGCGCAGCCTTTCCTGTTCCCGCACTTTCTCGATGGCGTCTGGCCGGATCGTCATCATGCCCAACACCTCATTCGCGAGAGCGGACGATCCCGGCGCGACGTAAGTCTCGGGCCGGCGCGGGCCGGCGTGGACCAGCTCGCGGAGGTGGCCCTCGCGCGAGGAGAATCCGGCCAACTGACCGAACTCATCGGGATGGCCATTGCCCTGCGATCCGTAGCGTACGGCCAGAACCTGGGCCATGGCGTCGCGCAACGGCGGCGGGACGCCGCGCGTATCCAGCCGCACCCATGCATCGACGGCCACGGGTCTGTCGCTCGACGGCTCGAACGTCGTGACCGTCGCGACCGGCTGGAAGCCGTCGTCGGTGAGGCGCTCCAGGTCGCGGTTGGCGATGCCGCGCAGCACGACCAGGTCGGGCGCGTCCAGCGGGCGAATGGAGATCTCGGTCCCCGCGCGGTTCTGGCTGCGCAGGTCGAGGGCAAGGGCGCCCAGTTGGTCGGCCGTCACCTGACGGTAGGCCACCTCGTCGTCGCGGGTGCGCGTTGCAACCTCGTAGGTCGTGGCGCCCATGGCGCGGGTCTGCTCGCGCACGTCGGCGCGGATCTCGCGCAGGTCGGCACGGTCGTCGCGCTTGTCCTTGTCTAGCATCCACATGGGCGCTAGCCCCCCACTTCCGCACGATTGCCGCGTAGGTCGTCCAGGACGAGCTGGGCGGCGGCAGGGATGGCGAAGAACAACCGCCCGGTCCGGCCGTCCATCTCGACGACGAGGCCGCCGTCGTAGGGTGTCCCAGGAGCCGAGATGCCGGGTGTCCGCGCCACCAGGCGCAGGCCGGCCGTTCGCGCGGAGCGGACCCAGCGGCCAACGGTCATCTCCGCGGTCACGCGGTCGTCGGCGGTCGAACCGATGGCCTTGATCTCTCCGTGGGACTCCCAGGCCTCGGGATCGATCCAGAGCGCGGTGGCCACCGTCCACTGTCCGGGAACTCCGGCGCTGGCAGTGCCAGCGCCGGGTCCGTCCGAGGAGGCATCGCCAAGGGCGATCTCCAGCGGGATGTCGCTGTCCGTGATGACGCGGTAGTCGTTCTCCGAGATAAGCCCTTCGAGCGCAGGAAGCGCCGCCGGCGGCAGGGCGCAGTAGTGCCGACCATTGGGGGTCTCCAGGGCCACTACGACACCCCCGGCGTAGGGTCCGTCGACGATGAACCCGTCGGGGAGCGTGAGCACGCGCCAGTGATAGTCGCGGGCGGCCTGGAGCCATATCTCGCGGGCGATGGGTTCCCGTTGCGGCAAGAGGATATGCTCGTCTTCCCAGGCGGCGGGCACGATCCACAGGATGCTGTCACCTTGCGGCAGCTCGACGGTGCGGTACTCTGTTGCCATGATCTTTCCCTCCAGTTGTCTTGTCGTTGATCGTCCGGCGACGTCGAACGCCGGCGTGACGGTACTATCGTGGGACTTGGTCAGAAAACATCCGGCGGAGCGGCGAACGTTAGCGGAGAGACGCCGCCGGTGTTAGAGTAGCCAGGCTCCCAGTTGCCGGCGGCGCGCTCGTCGAGCTGCGCGGCCAGGACGTCGAAGCGCTCGGCCTGCGCATCGTAGCGGTCGGCCTCGGCGCGCCAGTGCGTCGCGGCCTCGCGGCCGATTGCGTCTAGCGGCTGTCCCGACGGCGCTTGCCGCACCTCGAACGCGGCCGCCGTGCGGTAGTCCATGGCCGTCTCGCGGCTCATGTCGGCGCCGCGCCGCGCCATGTAGGCGTTGAGCGGACCGGGCAGGTCGTGTCCGCGCTCCTCGGCGAGGCCATGGTAGACGTCCTCAAGTGCGCGGGCCTCCCCGTCGCTGACGGGGCGGGGCGCCCCACTCAGCCGCTGCTCCAACTCCTCGAAGCGGGCGGCGGTGTGATCCCATTCCTCCGCCCGTCCCAGGAACGTGGCGATCTCCTCCTCATCGCCCAGGCCGCCACGCTGCTCCGCCCAGTGAGCTTCGTCCCGGTCGAAGGCCGCGGCCTCGCGGCTCAGTGACGCGGCCTCGCGGGCCGCGCTCGCGGACGCGAGGCCTATAGTCTCGCCGCCCCTGCCACCGGTTAATTCCTGGTAGGTGGCCTCTAGCGAGCGCAACTCGGTCATGTCGATGGCGATGAATTGCGCCGCCTCCTGGCGGACGCCCAACTCCTCGGCAACACTGCCACGCAGCCGTGCCCGGTCATCCTCTCCGAGGGCGTCGGGGGAGGGAATGCCCCAGCGGCGCAGCACGTCGGCGGTGACGGTCTCAACGAACGCGGGGTCGTCGCGCTCCAGGCGCTCCAGGAGGGCCATGTCGCCAGCGGCGTAGCGCGCCATGTCCGCCTGGTGCTCGCGCTCGCCCAGTTGTTGGGCCAGCACATCGAAGCGGAGGGCGGTACCATCGTGGGCGCGCGCCTCGCCGTCCAGTTGCGTCCACACCGTCCGCTCCATGGTCGTCAGGTCTCGTCCCTCGACCGCAGCCCCAGTGCGGATCATCTCCGCCATGGTGCGCGCGTCGTCGGCGAGGGAGGTCTGCCAATCTCTGCCGGTCGTGGCATCGCTTCGCGTGAGGGGGGGCGGCGTCCCCTGGCGTTCTTCGGCGACGAAGCTGTACACCGCGAGCGGGTACCTGGGGGGGTCAAGCCCATCGTCACGCTCGAACTCGTCGTAGGCGAGAACCGCGTGGATCGCCGCCAGTTCGCGCTCTTCCCGCGCGTCGACGTCGATGTTGCGCCCGCGTGGGACGGCCGTGGCATCGAGCGTCGGCCCGAGTTCCTGTCCGCGGCCCGCGAGCCGATCGGCTAGGGCGCCGCGCACCTCGGCCTCCATAGCGGCACGTTCTCCCTGGAGCAGATATCGGAGACGGTCGGGATCGAACCGCTCGTAGCCGGCGGCGAGCCCTCTATCCTGGGCGGCGTGGTCGGGCGACACGAAGATGGCGTCGAGCGTCGCCGCGTCCGCCGGAGAAAAGTCGGCTCGTCTCTGAGGCGTGTCCTGTAGGAACGCGCGGATCGCCGCGGAGACCTCGCCCCGATTGGCCGTCGTGAGGTCGTCGCTGGTAACGACGAGAACCTCCCAACCCAGACCTTCGATCCGCTCGATGCGGGCAGCATCGTACGCGGCGCGCGTCCCGTTCGGGTCGAGCTCGGGGATCAGGTGGACTCCACCGTACACCTCGATGACCTTCCCGCTCTCGGGCCACGCGAAATCGACGTGCGTGAATGGGGCGACCTTGTACTCCCGCTCGTAGACGTGGCCGGGCTCTCCCGTGCCGCGCGCATCGCGCTCGCCGAGCTCGGCCAGCAGTCCGATCATGCGCCGCTCGTCGTCGCTGGGCCTATCGCGCCGGGTAGCGGCGATTTTGTCATGCACGAACTCCCAGCCATGTTTCTCGCCGGTCACGCGGTAGCCGACCTTGCCGGCCTCGGACAGGCTGTCGTGGCTGCGGAAGCCCTGCACGTAGCGCTGGTACTCCGGATCGCGCAACCGCTCGGCGCCCAGCGCCTTGAAGCGCGCATCCATCTCCGGTGTCTTGACCGGTCGCTCCCTCTCGAGCGGCACCGCGCGGGCCACGGGGGCGTCGAGTCGTGCGGCCGCGGCGGGACCATCCCGGCGTCCTCCTCCTCGATCCATCGACCTCCTCCTTCGTTTGGGCTATGCCTATGATCCCTTTATGCTGTGTAGCGTGTCCGCGTCCGGCGGGAATCTATCAGGTGGTCGGCGCTCAGACTGCGCCGCCGGCGGGTCCGCCTCGACGCGGCCCCGTGCTGCACATCGCCCACGACACGGCAAAGGGCGGCGCTCAGCACGAGAGCGGCGAGGGTCCAGGCGACCGTGTCCTGGCCGTGCAACCCCATGAAGGCCTGCGCCTGCACCAACGCCCCGCCGCGCTGACCGTAGCGATGGTCCGAGAGGACGATCGCGAGGGCGCTTGTAGCGCGCAGGGCCACGACCGCTGTTGTACCGGCGAGCCAGAGGGCCAGCGCCAGACGGGCGACCACGGCGATCCGGTGGGTCCGCGCCAGCGCCGTTAGACCTTCCGCACGGCGGGATACCAGGATGAGACGATGGCCGCGCAGGAGCAGCAGGGAAACAACGACGCAGGTCGTGGCGACCGCGGCCGCGTCGGCGAACGGAGGCGTCCAGCGCAGAGCCGCAGGCGTGAACGTCCTAATGAGGGTATCGCGCGTGTTCCCGCGTGGGAGGGCGAGGACGGCTGAGCGCAGGCCGTGCGTGAGTAGGGGATGGAGGGGCGGGATCTCCACAACCAGTGCATACAGCGCGACCGTGCCCAGCCCTAACGCCGCGCAGAGGCGGGCGAGCCGCGCCACGATCCTGACGCTCGCGATGAGCGCGAGCAGCAGCACGGTGTCCTGTGCCTGCGTCGATTCGCAGACGCGGTAGCCATCCCTAGAAACGCACCGACAACTCATCTTTCCTCCCTTGCTCGTTGTTCCCTGCCCTCTGTCATCCCTTGCCCTGCTTGCCCTCTGTCAGCACGTGGCCTTGCGAGGGTCCGCGGTGGGACAGAACGTGTAGATACCCCGCGTCGTGCCGACATCGGTGATGGCGAAGGTCCCTGTCAGTTGGTCCGCGCTGAGTGTGCCATCGAAGTGGAACGGCGAGCGGTCACCACTCAGGACGATATGCCTGCCATCGAGCGTGCCCGTTATCTTCTCAGTGGTCTTGATGTTCATCGTGGCGCTAAATCCATTCGGTCCTGCCTGTGAAAAATAGTCGAGCGTCCCGGTCAGTCCGTTGCGACCGACCTTATGGAGGTGGAATCTAAAGGTGCCCTGCTCGATACTGGTCGACGCCGTGTAGACGGGGGCCAGCACGATCGTCCTGTGTCGTACCGGTCGCGCAGCGACGGATGTCGGCGTGCCGCTCGCGACGGGCGCGGCGGGGGCACTGGCCGGCCGGGTCGCGACCCAGGTGGCCAGGCCGATCAGGGCTGCGACAACGATGAACGTGGCGATTGCGATAGTCTTGCGCGTCGGCCGTTGCGAGCTGCTCGTCCGCTCCCCACCCGTAGCCATAGTGGATACCTCCCCTGCTAGTCATCGCTCTTGTCCCATGGGCGGCGGGGGACACGCAGCAGGAAACAGGCCGACGCGATGAATAGCCGCCAGCGCCAGGTGCGCTGGCCGTGCCAGGGCGGCGGCGCGGCGAGCGCCGAGCGCACCCGGCGCACCATGTAGCGGATGCGGGTGAACTCTCCGGTCATTCCAAGATAGAGCACGATCAGGGGCAGGACCAGTAACAGGCGCGCCGCGGCCTCGACGATGCCATGCAGCCCCAGGAGACCGAGCAAGACCGTGGTCAGGAGGCCACCGATCAGGAGGACGATCAGACCGGGCGCGGTGCGTAGCAGCGCGCGGCCCTCGGCCGCGCTGCGCGCGGGTCCAACAAAGAGGCGCCCAAAGAGCAGTCGTTTCCACATCTACGTGCCCCTCTTCACGATGGCCTTGCCGACGGCCGCGGAGGCCTCGGCCAGTCCGCCGGAACCACTTTGCCCTCCGCTGAGCCCACCCATGGCCGCGTTGATGATGGCCGGTATCTTGAGCAACACAAACAGGCTGGCGATGCCGATCAACCCGTGGATGAAGACGTTGGAGATAAGGGCTTGCGCCCCTGCGTCGCCGGCGTCGGGTCTCTGCGCAACGTCGCCGCGCAGCAGAATGTCCACGATCCTGAGCACCACGGCGTAGGCCACGCCCCACAAACTGTACGAGACGAAATTGGCGAACCACCACTTGGCGATGGGCTTGAAGTCAGGGCTGATCCAGGTCACCACGGCGACGGACCACATGGCGTAGAACCCCAACAGCACCACGATACCACCGAGCCTTTGCAAGGCGACGAGGATAACCCCAATCAGGAACGGGATCGCCAGGATGGCCTGCATGATGGCGTAGTTGAGCTGATCGAGAGGACTGTATCCGGAGTCTGTACCACCTGGGAACGACGGCGGGTTACTCCAGGCGCTGGCGATGGCGGTCGGATCGTTGCCCATGATCTGTCCGCTCACCCAGTTGATCAGGCCGAACCAGAGGGGCAGGGCGGTTGGCAGCACGATCAGGGCGAGCAGGGCGACGACGGTGCGCCGGAAGGCGCCGATGGCGTCCATGAAGTCGCCGCTGACGATGCTGGCCATGGCGTAGCGCAGCAGCGCGATGACGAAGAAAAGCGACGCGAGGGTGAGCGCGAGGTCGTGCATGGTGGTGGCGAAGGCGTCCAGGGACGGCCACGCCGTGGCGTCGGTCAGGACGGGCGTATGGGTGAGCCCCTGCAGGATGGGTCCGAAGAAGCTCGCGATGATGCCCGCGAAGAGGGAGCTAAACGCCTGAAAAATGGCCTTGATGAAGTCGAGGATGTTGAAGCTGAACGGGCCGAGGCTGAAGGTGCCGTCGTCCTGTTGGCCGGGGTAGGTGACAGTCAGCGCGTCGAGCGCGCGGACCTTGCCCTGGGCGAGCGCGATCACCACATGTCCCATCTGATGTTTATGCGCGTCGTCGGTGGGAATAACAACGGTCGTGGCGAAATTGCCGTTGTCGTCGGTGTGGATGGTCGCGGGGCCGGAACTGGGGAGCAGCGCCGGTCCGCTCGCGGCGTCCCAGTGCAGCGTCACGTCGTCGTTGGCCACGAAATGCGAGCCGACGACGGAGATCGTATCGCCCTGGTTGGCGACCTGCGTGCTGAGCTGCATCGAGGCGCCGTTGGAATCGACGGGCGGGGTGACGCCGCCGCCACCGCCGTCGGATGTCACGGTGAACGAGGCGCTGGCCTGGTTGCCCGTCGTGTCCCGGGCCACGATGGTGTGGCCGCCCTGGCCGCCGCTCCTGGGGATGGCGATGTCAATGGTGACGTTGCCAGCGGCATCGCTGTGTCCGGTGCCGATCACGGTTCCGCCGACGTCGTTCCAGTAGACGGTGACGGTCACGTTGTAGTCGAAATTGACGCCGCCGACGAAGGCGCGCGAGCCATCCGGCCCCTGCGCCGGTGCGATGGTGATGGTCGGGACGGACTGCCCGCTGCGGTAGTGTGACGCGCCCGGATGTGCGCGCCGCAGGGCGGCGCTGGCGGAGGCGACGGCTGCGGCCTGGAGCAGGACGAACGCCACCGCGGCCAGCAGCGGGAGCCCTCGGCGCAGCGAACAGCGCAGGGCGGCAGGCGGGCGATGTCGAGAGGCTTAGGCTGCAGCGACCCCTGGCCGCGTGCGTGCCGCGATTCCCTTCATGGCTTCCTTCTCCTCCTCGTCGTCATCGCGCGGTCGGCATCGGCTCGGCCTCGCCCCTGGCCAGGGCCTTGACGGCGCGCCACACGTCGCCATCGCACGCGTCGACCATGGCCTTCCGCTTGTCTTTTTCCTCGGGCTTGCTGGTGAAGAGCCAGTATTCGTACGGGGACGACATCACCTGGACGACGCCGCGACGGTCGGTGCTGGCGTAGCTCGACTTGCGGAGCATGAACATCTCGGCGTAGTCCCGCTCGGTGCCCTGCTTGAGCCGGCCGATCTGCTCCACCTCCTCGATGTTGAGGTGGAGCGTGCGCGCGAGCCAGGCCATGCCCCCGTCCAGCCCGGCGCCCTCGTCGCTCATCTCGTAGAGGAAGGAGACGCTGGCGGCGTTGAACAACCCGGCCGCGACGGGATCGTTGACCAGGTCGCTGAGCTGCTGCGTGATGAAGACCAGCCACAGGCCCAGCGCGCGGCCCTGGCGCGCCAGGTTGTTGATGAAGGCGCCGCCCGCGCCGTACTTGACCAGGAACCAGCCCTCGTCGATGATCAGCATCTCGCGCAAGCGCAGCGCCCCCCGCTCGGCGCGCTGGGCGGCGGTCGCCCGGCGCTCCACGGCGTCGGTGATGATATGCAGGGCGATGGCATGCACCTTGGTAATCTCGTTGCCGAGTTGCTGCATGTCGATCAGCAGCAGGCGCGCCTCGAAATCGACGGTGGTCCGACGATCGAGCAGGCTGGCGTGCTCTCCGCCGTTGACATAGGGCTCCAGGCCAGCGGCGAGCTCGCGCAGGCGCGCCCTCTCGTCGTCGGCACGCGTGGGGTCGACCGCCTCGGCCGCGAGCCAGGCCACCAACTCGCGCTCGAGCGGGAAGTCTCTGGGGCCGCGCTCACCGGCGGCGCGCAGGCGCAGGTGCTCGTCGTAGACCGCGCGGATGCCGCGGCTGACCATGGAGAGTTTCACCGGGTCGAGCTTATCGCCGGGGTTGGTGGCCAGCATGATCTCGTGCGCGCGGACCAGCCAGGCGATCTTGGACACCGCGGGCGCGTCGCCGTCGTAGTCCCACATGTTCATCGCCGGCGGATCGTCCCTGCTGCCCAGTTCGACGGTGCTGCCCCCCACGATGGCCGAGAGCCAGCGGTAGCTGCCGGCGCGGTCGATCACGGTGGCGCGCCCCCCGCTCAGCAGCATATCGAGCAGCATGCGCAGCGCGAGGAAGGTCTTGCCCCGCCCGCTCATGCCCACGATGTTCATCACCTGGTTGGGCAACGTGGGGTCGAACGGGTCGAACAGGACCAGCTCCTTGCCCACTTTGGTGAAGCCGACCGGCAGGCCGCGGGTATGGCCGGGCGTGTGCGAGGTGAACGGGAACGTGTTGCCAATGGTCTCGGTGCGGTAGCGCCGGCGCAGCCCGGTGGGATCGCAGCCGAGCGGCAGAGTAGCCTGCAGCAGGGGGAGCTGCGCGGCCAGACTGGTCCCCGGCGCGATGCCGCTTGCGCCGAAGGCGGCGGCGGCGCTCTCCAGGGAGTCCTCCAGCGCCTCGGGGTCAGGTGCGGTCAGGGTCAGGTAGAGTCCCATCCGGGCGATGCCCGACTTGTTGCCGCGCAACTCCAGGATCTGGCGGGCATTTTCTTCCTGCGTCGCGCGCAGCAGGATATTCTCCGGGCCACGGCCGGCCCCGTCGGCCTGGATCAGGTACATGGTGCGGTGCCGGCGCTCCAGCCGCTTGCGCTCGGCGGTGAGGTCGCGGCCCTCCAGGTGGATCGCGAGGCGGTACGGGCGGTCGAGGCTGTAGAGGGCGTCGGGGAAGCCCGGACTGGTCGTGTCGGGCATCCCGAGGGCGAAGATGCTGCGGGCGACGTATCCGTCCAACTCCAGGGTGGCCTGCCTCTCCCGGGCCTCGACGTCGCAGAGGCGCTCCATGACATAGCGCGCGATGAAGTCGGCGCCGGCGCCCTCGGACCCGGAGCCGGACGGGCGCGCCTGGCGCGGTCGGGCAAGGAGGGGGACCGGACGCGCCTCGACGGCACGATCAACGAAGGGAGTCAGTCGGCGCCGGGCATCGTCGAGACGCCAGCTGATGCGGCGCCAGGCGGCCTGCAGGCCGGCACGGGCGGCGTAGCGGGCGACCTGCCGGCGCGCTCGGGCCTGTGCCTCGCGGTGCGCGCAGGCGCGCCTCCGCTCCTCGTCGTCCAGGCGTTGGAACAGGTCGCGTGCCTCGGTCGCGACGCGGTTCAGGCCCGGGCAGGGCGTCCCGCTCGGGTGGAGGCCCGCCCAGAGGAGCGCGAAGACCTCCTCCCCGCCCAGTTGGCGCAGGCTGAGGCCCATCCGCTCCAGCGTGCCGGCGAGCGACTCGGCGGCCTGCTCCAGGGCGCGGCGCTCGGTGCGCCGCCGGCCAACACCGACCTGCGGGCGACCGCGCCCGCTCAGCAATGGGGCGGAGACGATCACGTAGTGGGCCAGGTCGCTGACGTGCCCATCGCGCAGCTTGTCGCCGAGCCAGTGGTGCTGAAGGGCGCCCAGCTCGCGGAGGATGTCGCCGTCCGGGCGCCGGCGGCGGGCGTAGTCGTCCAGCACGGCGCGTCCGTCGAGCGGACGGCTCTCCACCAGGATCTGCACGGTGTAGGCGGGGTCCAGGTCGCGGGCAGTGCGGCTGAGCTCGGCGGCGATGTTGTCCTGGCCGGATGCCGCGTAGCACTCCAGGGTGAGCGGCGTGACCGCGAGGGCACAGGTCAGCGGTCCTCCCTTGACGCGGTAGCAGCCATCCTCGTCGATGGCTACCCCGCCCGGCGCGTTGCCGACGCGCCGGCGGGGCTCGGGCAACAGGCGGGTGCTGTCCACGCCCGGCGCGCGTCGCACACGCGCGTGGCCGGCGTCGCGCGGCGCCTCCCCGCGCAACGGGGCGCGCCACGGAGCCGCGTCCCTCTCGGCAGGAGCGGTTGCCGTCTGACGTGTGAGCTGTTCAGTTGACATGGCCGCTCCTCGTCGTGGTCGCGCGTGGGCCGTGTTGTGTCTTCGGGGGGACAGGGGACGCGGGACGCGCGTGGGTCGATTGGCGTGGCCACGCCGCTGCGGGTGTGGGTACGATAAGAGGTCCCTTGTGATGAGGCTGATGGTGTACCATCCGCTGATGCATTGCCGCCGCGGCGTCTCCGGCCAGGATAAGGTCCACGCCGGTGATGGCGATCAGGAGAAGGCCAATGGCGCCGCAGGCCAGGACCGTCGCGCGATTACTGGTCGAGGCGCTGCGGTGACGGCCCGGCGCGGCCTGCTGGCGGATTCTGGCGTATGGGGCGTAGCGGCGCGGTCGCGTGAGGTAGGCCCAATAGTGGCGGGCGAACGGCTCGGCGTTGTCGGCATCGGCGACGATGACGATGAACGCGACCAGGGCGAAGATGCTCGTGGTCAGCATCACGTGGACGATGAACATGGTCCGTCCGGCGCCGGTGATGTCCTGGATGGGCGGGAGGAGCGACCACGCGCCGGCGGCCAGGAAAAAGCCCGCCAGCAGGCCGATCAGTTGGAGGATGGTGAAGCCGGCGAGCGGCCGCGGCTTGTTGTCCAGGTCGGTCGCGGTCACGTTGTCGCGCTGCTGTAACGCCATGGTGCGTCCTATCATGCTAAGGGGTGGCGTAGGGATGCGAGGCGGCAACGAGCTGCCTCGTGGACGCTGCGGTTAGGAGTGAGCCGGCGCGGCGGCGGCCTGGATGGCGGTCAGGAACCCTTCGGCGATCAGCGAGCCGATGAGCGCGAAGATGCTGGTTTTCAGGTAGGTGGCGGCGTTATGCACGTGGATAGCCATCATCCCGAAGCTGACCAGGACGCCGATGCCAGCGATACCGGCGATCAGGGGCAGGATGAGCCCGAAGATGGCGGTCAGAAAGGCGCCGCCGCTGGCGGCGATGAGGGTCGGGGTGAGGGAGGCGTAATGCTGCACGAGCAGCCGTGTGCCTAGAATGGCCAATCCGGTCTTATAGGTGGTCAAAGTGGCGAGCATAGCGTTCTCCTCGTCTCTGTCGTGTGCATAGGTGGTGAATCTGTTCTGTACGGGGCTGTTCTGTATGGCAGCTGTTCTGTTCGGCGGCGCGCGTTGATCAGGTCCGCTGCCGATAGTCATAGCGCTGGACCGTCCAAACTGGTTACCAGCCCCCATAGTTGCTCTCGTCCTCCCAGGTCGCGAACTGCTCGACGGTCATGATAGGACGGCGGAGCCCTACTGTCCCATCTTCCTCGGACTGGATGCAGGAGCAATCACTGGGGGCAGGCTTCTCGATCTCCAACCGGTGAGCCATCGGCGACCGCTGCCGGCCCATACCCCGCACACGGCGGATGCTGCGCCGGAGCCTATAGGCGTCCCATCGTGTCAACATGGTAGCGGCGTCTTGAAACTCGGTCGTGATCATGTGTTGGCCTGCTTCTCTTCTCCAGCCGGGCAGTGACGATCTGGTGGGAATCGCCGTGTGGTACCGCTGTGGGTATACGTCCTAATGCCGGTTCATGTTACGCTAGGAGTACGACCACATTGGCAGGGACGCCTCAACTTATAGGTGGCTATAAATAAATAGTCAACTATAAGTTTTTCTGCTATAGATTACCGCAGAGCACGGGATGCGTCAAGGAGGAGCGATGGCACATGACGCCGCGCCAGATCGGACGGCGGCCCAACACATCGCGCAGCGGTTCAACGAGTTGCTCGCTACGCGCATGTCGCCGCGGGGAAAACGCTACACGCTGCGTGAGATCTCGGAAGGAACAGGTGGGCAGATTACGATCCCCTGGCTCGGCCTGCTCAAGCAGGGTGGCATCGAGGTGCCGGGCTACGACAAGCTGGAGGCGCTGGCCAGGTTCTTCAAAGTCAAGCCCAGTTATCTCACGGGCGCTAACGACGATGAGTTCCGCGCTGAGCCACCGGATGTCAGCGAGCAGATGCGGCGCGCGTTGGCCGTTCCCGGTGTCAGCGCGTTGGCGCTTAAGGCCAGCGAGATGGGACCGGAGGAACGCGCCCTGGTCTTGACGCTAATCGAGCGGTCCAGGGAGGCGGCCGCGCTCTTACGGGCGGAGCAGTCCGACGATCACGGCGAGACCGGAGACGACGCCGAGGAGGAGTGAGTGATGAACGAGGCGGAAGCCTTATCGTTAGCGCTCGTGCACGAGTTGAGCACCAGTCCGCGCATCGTGGCCGAGTTGCAGTTAAAGCGCAATTTCAGCGGCGACGACTACGTGAAGGCGTACTGTGCGCGCTGGAAAATGTACAAGATCGTGGTCTTGGAGGCGGACATGGGCAGCGCCCTCATCTACGGCAGTTGCTACAACGCCGACGGCTATACCTTCGTGATCACCGTGCGGGATGACGCCACAGGACCGGCCCGCGACTGGATCATCTTCCACGAGATGAAGCATGTCATCAACGGCGATGTGCCGATGCCAGGCAATGGACTGATCTACCATAAGGATCTCGTCACCACGAAGATCGAGGTTGACGCGGACGAGTTCGCTCGCGCGACGCGGCACATCGCGTCTCAGGTCATTCCCGGCACCGCGGGGGCGGCGGATGTGAACGCGCCCCGCGCTGTCCGCCACATTAAGGGGCCGCCAGGCAATAAAGGTATCAATTCCCCGCCCGTTTCAAGTGCGGATTCGGCGAAGAATTGGGACGTTTATCCTTTGACGGACCCTAAAGAGTTGCACAAGGGGCGGCGGTGATACCGTTTGCTCTGCGTCTCATCCCCGTGCTGCTCCCCGTCCTTGGCCTGATTTGCGTGGGAACGGGTATCTGGTGGATCGTTCAGGGAAGCAGATCGTGGTCGGACATGATCGCGCTGATGGCTTACACGGCATGCGGTGCCGCCGCCGCCGTTTTCGCACCCGATGATGCTCGATTGCTCGATCATCTAACCCGCATACCGGGGCTGGGTCGGCTGACCTTTGCCACGTGCGCACCGATCGGCGTCGTGCTCGAAGGTGCCCTGGCCCTGCGCCTAGAGGGGACATGGACCAGGAAGGACTGGCGCATCGTGACCCTGGCGATTGCGCCAGTGGCGCCGCTCGTAGCTTTATGGCCCGGCGCACGTGCAGCCGCTGGACGGGACGTAGCGCACCTACTGTACGACGGGTATTACGGCCATCCTGCCGCGTTGCTGGCCTGGAATGTTGCCTTGGGCTGCGTAACGACCTGCGCGTGCATCGTCACCGTCGCGCTCGGGCTGCGCCACTCGGATGCGACCAAAGACCGGAGTCTCGTCACTGTGGTTGGCGTCTTCATCGCGGGCGCAATCTTCGGACTGCTGATTGTGCTGTCTGCCGTCACAAACGACGTATTTGGGACGCCGGTTGCCCCCTGGCAATTCGCTACCATGACGATCTTCCCCCTGGCAATCCTGATCGTGGTCTCCGAAACACTCTGGTTGTATGCGATCTACTCGCTAGGGCAGCGTCTCCAACACGTGAGACGTCTGGTCAAGGTGGCCGACGAACTGGGACACGTCCGCGACGAACTCGTGGCCTTGCTGCTGGTGCAGAGCGAGCGCCTGGTCGTGCTCTGCACGCTCGACGGCAGTAGAGGCCCGGATGCCGTCGCGCGCTGTTGTCAGGCGAATGGGGTGTCCCTTACCTGGTTGCAAATCGCGTTGCAAGCCGTGAGGTGGATCACGTACCGGCGCACCATGATTTGCGGGCGCGCCTATGTCGATGGCGCCGCGTTGACGATGGACGAGGTGAACGGCATCATCGTCGGTGAGGCGGCCACCCAGTTGCGCCACCCTACTTATTTCGACGGCGAGGTGTGCCAGGTAATCATCTGTGTGCTGGGACCGCACCACGTACCTCAGTGGCTGGGTGACCTTCCGCCTGCCCAGCCCTGGCACCACGTGCTTGCCGGCTATATCAACGACCCATACGCGGTCCAGCCCCTGCCGCGAGGCGCAGTGGTACGACGGGTGGTGTCCTGGGTACGTGCGAGCGGCCATCTGCCTGGGTACCTACGAACACGGGTGAGCCTTGCACGGATGCAAGGTGTCGTCGATCTGATGCAGCAGGATGTCGAGGCCTTGGCCTTGCAGTGCTACGAGCGGATGGCCCATTTGCACAACCACATCGATGCGGGCTTGATCGACGATATGAACCGCCTCTGTCGGGCGCACGGCCTGATAGGGGATGAAGGCGAGGTCGCCCGCGAGACGGCGCGCTGGATCGGTCTCTTTGGGAGAGAGGAATTGCGCCCCGCGCGGCAGGAGGTCGTTGTCGCGGGCGGACATGGCTGGACCGGGTCGGTAGCGGCTACGATGGTGGCGGGCGTGCCGCCAGATGGTAGCCGCTATGCGCACACCTTGCGGTTGCTCGCGCTTAGTCTGACGCACGTGCCGCGCGAGATCACACCGCACCGTTCACCACAGCGTTGGCACCGGGCGATGCTGGTGCTCATCGAGCGTGCTATGTCGCCCACGACATCGGCGGACACTATGGGCGTGGACGAGTTGACCGAGGAGACGGCCTCAACAGGCCGAGCACTTGTCGGAGCGCGCGTGGATGACGGACGGCGGCCGCAGCGAGGGGGATGAGGAGTTGGGGCGACAGATCGGTGGCCATCAGCCGCACATATGCGGCGGAACCGGCGCTTCCCAGTAGGCGGATAGCGGCGTCCCACTGATCGTCAGAACTCTGATACAGGCGATTGGTGATGGCGTACGCGCGGCGGTGATCGCGACCGAACCGCCTCTCCCACTCGCGTGGGTAAGCACCGAGCGCGGCGGAGGACACGTCCTGGCGACCGATAGCGTCCGCTCCGACGCGGCCGGCCAGCCTCCCCGCGTGCATGGCGAACCGGATGCCTTCCCCGGCTAGGGACGACGCCTGACCGGCCGCGTCTCCAACGGTGATAAGCCCATCCGCCACGAGAGTTGGGCTTGGTCCTTCGCAAGGTATGACCCCGGTGTGGCTCTCGACAGGCGAGGCGCCGGCAAGGGCGTCGCGCAGGGGAGGATAGTCGCGCACGAACGTGTCCAGGTAGTCGGCGGGGTCAACCGTTGTGTCGGGCTTGAGGACCCCGATCCCCGCGCGCACGCGGCCGTTCCCGTAGGGGAACGCCCAGGCGTAGCCATGTGGGGCGATGCGACTGCCAACCGCGAGAACACAGGTGTCTTGTGGGTATGCAGGAGCGTATAAGTCGAGCTCAGCTCCCACGCCGGCACGGCGATAGTGTGCGTGGAGACCCGCTTGAGCGGCCAATGTTGATGCAAAACCGGTGGCGTCGATGACCAGGGAGGATCTCAACCGTTGCGTCACTCCTGTATGGTCGCGCATCGTAACCATCTGGGCGTCGCCGGCATACCGTTCTACCGCGAGTACCTGTGTGCGCAAGCGCAACATTGCTCCAGAGGCGATGGCCTGTTGCGCCAGATACTGATAGAGCGCGCGCACGTCGAGGACACAGGCAATGGGCCTTCGGGTGGTGAATGAGGACTCTGCGGCGGGGCCGAGAAAGCGACACGTACGGAGGGGATGGTAGAGATGGTCGGGCACCCCTAATGCGGCGAGGTCGGCGATGAACGACCCACCACTCGACCGCACCGGCTCGCCAATCGCGGCACGCTTTTCGACGACCAGGACGCGCAGGCCCGCGGACGCGACAACCTGCGCAGCGCTCAGGCCAGCCGGTCCACCTCCGGCCACGATGGCATCGTATGATTCGTCGTTCATCGCACAGGTATCATGATTGATTGGATGGGTCCATGTGCCGTCTCCCTACTCCGCTCGGCACGGGCGCGCCACGTTATGAGCGGCCGATTCTGGACATCCGCCGCTTGGTCATCCAAGACATTGACGGCCGCGACACGGTGGCTGCCGCGCTGCAGGGCGCGTCCCAACGCTAGCATAAGGTTGAGATGTCCAGAGAAGGGCGGGCACAGTAAGCTGACGTAGGTCACGTTCTTCTTTAGCCTTGGTTGAGCAACAGTCTACTTACGCTGAAGTGTACCTGCTCACCTGGCATCCGTCAGCGACCGAACCGAACGTATTTCAGGCACATTAGCAGAACCCAACGGAACCCTTGTGTTTATCCCGTCGTACCGGGTACACCAGCCGGCGGGATGATGTACGAGAGCGTGATGTCGCCGAAGCCGCGGCGGTTGAGGCTCTCCCGGATGCGCCCACTCAGCCTCCGCTCGAGCCACTCCTTGTGGAAGGCGTCGCGCACCTCCACGCGGCACACCCCGTCGTCGTGACCAATGCCCCGCGTGGCGGCGAACCACAGCGCATAGTTCTCGGGCGTGAGGGTGAGTTGCATTTCTTCGAGCACCGCGCACCATACCTCATCCGTCTCCATGATGAGCGGCGGTTCCGTCAGGCGATGCCCGTTGGTCGTCGCGCGCCTGTGTTCCTCGCCAACCGTGCGGACAAGGTTCTCCAGCGTGGTAAAGAAGTAGGCCATGGGCTTTTGCGGCCGGAACTGGCGGACCAGCCCGGCCGATTCGTCGACGAGGGCGACAAAACTCTCCGGGGAAAGCTCGCTCCCGTGCAGCTGTTTGGTCGCCTTTGTAACGCTGGCCTGAGGCGCTGCCGTATCACCAAACTCCGCGACAAGGCTCGTGATCCGCTGGGCCAGGGTCTGATCATGGGTACCGTGTGTCTGATCGGTTGACGATAACTGATTGCCTTTCGATTCGATATCGTCTGTCTGTTGGTTAACTGTCTTTTGAATACCTGTTTCTTGTGCGTCCGCTCTGGCAGACCCCTCCCGTCTACCAGAGCGTACCCTCCCCGTCTGCTCTGGCAGACCCTGGGGTTTGTCCTGGCGTACCCCAGGGTCTACTATAGTAGACCCTGGGGTCTGTTCTGGTAGACCCTGGGGTACGCGTCGGTGGAACCCCGCTTGGCTACCTGGTTGCGGAGGCACAAGTGCCTGATCCATGCCGGGCATGATCGTGCGGATATCGGCGCTCTGGTCCCTCTTGTTGAGCCGGTACGCGGTCGGGAGAGAGCGGCCCTCGTCGTCGAACTGCGGTACGGCAATGATCAAATTCTTCTCGCGCAGTGAGCGCAGGGCGTCGAGCACCGTGGATCGCTTGAGCGCCGTGCCGAAGTCGAGGCGCCGTTCCCCGACCACGACACCGTTTCGCCGCTCCTTGACGACGATGCCATTGCAGAACTGATCGAGGCCGATCGCGTCCTCTTTCTTTGAGAACCCGAAAGTGCGACGAATGATGTAGAGCAATACCTTGAGCTCGGCCCCAGTGAGGTACGGCATGATCCAGTCGAAGACGGCGTCTGGCACTTGTGTCCATGACGGTAGGTCGAGGCCGTCGAATCGCGACCAGTCGACGGGAGGGAGATCGGGACCGTCGAATTTCCTCGTCATGAGCAGTCCCACATCTCGCGATAGGATAACGGTCGTCTGCACACCGTACCGCTCGACCCGCTGGGAACACGCGGGATAGGGGTCTTAGGGGTGCCGCAACGCGCCGAATCGAGCGCACACGTTCCCCACATGGGTGATTGACACCCTTTCCCCTCGCTGCTATGCTGGGCATAGACGATGGGAGTCTTCCTGGGCATAGAAAGCCTCCTAACAGGCTGTCACCTCGAGCGGGGTTGGCGCTCCGTTCGCGGGTCCGGTCTCTCTCTACTCTAATGGCCTCGGTGATGGACTTGGCGGTTTGTACACCGGTGCCGGATGAATAGTACATGGTAAAAGGCTCACCGGTTGGCGCCGGGGGGCCTTCTTCTATGGGCGGTCATAGCCGCCCGCTCGACCTACATGTCAGCGCTCCTTGTGTCGCCCCCTACTGGTACAGCGCGCGATCGTGCCAATAGGGTCATGCACATGCCCGGTCCTTGCGCGGACGTCCCGGCTTACGGGGCGCGAACGACGCGAGGTCGGCCGGATTGATGAACCAGAAGTTGCCGAGGCGCACAGCCGGCAGGCGCTCGCCTTTCACCCATTGCCACACGCGGATGCGCGAGACTCCAAGCTGTTCAGCCGCCTGAGGGATGGACAATAATTGCGCGCTCATCGTGCCCGTCCTTTTCGTGAAACCCGTACCGTTATCATATAGTAACCCCTGTTAAGGGTTTATTCAAGTGCTTGCGCGCATCGCCACGCCGTTTTCCACCACAGACCCGTGCATGCATCATAGCAGCGACAGACCAGCCGTCGATCACGGTAATTGCAGAATGCATGTACTAATATTTCAAGGGGGCGGGCCTACACCACGATGATGGATGGTAGTATGCGGGTGCACTGGTCTGGCTGTTTACCAAACTTTGGTAAAGCGACGACAACTAACACGGTCTGTTAGCCGTCGTCGCGCAACCGCCGCGATAACTCCGCGCACGTCCAGCCGCGGTCCGCGCCGATGGCCAGCAGACGCTCGGCGAATGCGCGCTGGTCGGCGGATGCCGCGTCAATTGTCGCGTGCAAGGCGTCCGGATCGACCAGCGCGACCGTCGATAGGGCGGAAGGCGCCCCGCCGCTCATCTCCGCGACACGGGCGGTCGGCGCATCATGCGCGTCATTGACCTGCGGTACCCGATCGTCAGTAGTAGTATCCCCTGTGAGGACTGGAGCGCGGAATGATGCGATCCCGCTGCGGAACGATGCGCCACCCGCGTCCTCGCCGGTCTTCAGTTGCTCCGGCGTGGTTGACGCGGGCGGCTCGGAAGGCGTCGCGGAGTTGGATCGACGCCCCTGGCGCCGGGTCGGCTTGTTGGCGTAGACCTCGCGCGGCCGGATGGTCTCGCCGGCCTGCGCCCGCGCGATCCACGCGCGTCGTTCGTCCTCCGAGGCAAGGCTCGCGATGGCCGCTGCGGCCGAGCGACGCAGCACGCCTGCCTCGACGGCCTCCTCGACATCCCCATGACGCAGCAGCCGCAGCCGCTCGTCGACATAGCCCTGCGAACGGTGGATGCGCTCCGCGACACCGATCGTTGTCAGATTCTCCAGCTGCATGAGGTCCTGGAGGGCGCGCGCCTCCTCGATCGGTGGCAGGTCCTCGCGCTGCAAGTTCTCGACCAACTGGAGCACCCGGCGCTTGGCCTCCTCGGTGTTGCGGATGAGGATCGGGACGCGCGACAGGCTGTGCCGTACCTCCTCATTCGTCGCCCGATCAAGCGCCAGCCTGATCGCGGCGTAGCGCCGGCCGCCGGCAATGATGATGTAGCGCATGTCACCGTCCGCATCCATGCCGTCCTCGCGGACCAAGAGCGCCTGCAGTACCCCCTCCGCCGTGATCGACGCAGCCAGACCGGCCAGGCCTTCGGGGTCCATGCGCTTGCGCGGCTGATCAGGATCGGGGGAGAGTTGCTCGATGTCGACCTCGCGCGCCCCGACGAGCGCGCGGTCGCCCCCGCGGTAAACCGTCGTTGGGGCGTCTGGCTGGGCAGTCGAGACGCGCGGGCCGGTGCCGGTCAGGACGCGCGGGCCGGTCGACCGCTTGGCGCTCATTCAACCGCTCCCACAAGGCAGAGGCGCGCGATCAGGGCACGGAACGCGGCCGCGACCGGCGACTTCGGGCTGCTCACGACGACGGGTCGCCGCACGTTCATGGCGCGCTCAACCAGCGGAGAATGGGGGATCGGGTCGGCTATCAGGCCATCATACGTCGCCCGGAGTGCCTCCAGGCCGTCGCGCTGCGGCGCCTCATCCGCGTGGAAGTTGGACGGCAGGATCGCCGTGATCTCTGCCGCTTGGAAGCGGTAGAGGCGCAGCTCCTCCTGGAGGGCGAAGATGTCGACCAGCGCGTCAATGTCCTGCTGCGCGCCCGTGCGCGTTGGCACGATAGCCTTGTCCGCCGCGAGGAGCGCGGTCGCCTGCGTAAAGCCTAGGAGGGGCGCCGTGTCGATCACCACAGCGGCGTAGTCGGGCGCGACGGCCGCGAGCAGTTGGCGTAGGCGCATGGGGCCGGCCGGGTTCTGGGCCAGTGCGTTGGCCGCCGCTTCGATCGCACGGTCGCCCGGCGCGAGGTCAAGCAGGTCCCCGACCGGGCGGATGATGTCGCGCATACCCCGACGCGGCTCGGCGATGCGCGCGCCGATGCCCCCGTCAGGAGCCACGGGATCATCAGAGAGCGCGCGGGTCAGGCTGGCCTGGCTGTCGAGATCGACGAGGAGGCACCGTTTGCCGTCGGCGGCAAGCGCACCAGCTACGTTGTAGGCCGTGGTCGTCTTCGCGCTGCCGCCCTTTCTGCCGAGCACAGCGACATATAGGGTGTTCTCGCTGGTCATAGTGAGTGTCATTATATCTCTTCCCGGCGGCCAGGACCGTTCCGCCGTGCGCCCTCTTGTAGCCCTCATTGTACCCGACCGTCTGTACCCTTCTTTTTTACCAAACTTTGGTAAAGAGGGATCAAGGGGCGGAGGAGAGGCTTCATCCTTACAGGACGGCCCTAGCAACTGTGACTCGTAGCTCCCTGAAGGATGCGCAGGCCGTTGAGTCTCTCTTCTCCATGCTCAAGGCCGAGTGGGGCGTCACCCTAGGGTTTCGAGGGAACGAGTCACACCGCGAATCGTTATCGCACCTCGGGACGGCGACAGCATAGACTGCCGCCGCCCCAATGATCGCTTGAGGTGGGCTTAGAAGGGCACATCATCCCCGTCAACACCGGTGGTCTCGGCCGTCCCTTCCGTCGTGGCATGATCTCCATCGCTCGCGACATCGCCGCGGCTATCGAGCAGGCGCATCTCGCGGACGCGGACATCGAGGCTGGTGCGCGTCTTGCCGTCGCGATCGGTGTACTCGCGCGCGGTGAGGCTCCCCTCCAGGTAGCAACTGCTGCCCTTGCGCAAGTAGGTCTGGCACGTTTCGCCCAGCTTGCCGAACGCTGAGGCGCTGAACCAGGTGGTGATGTCGCTCCCGTCGCGGCGGCGCTCGGACGTGGCGACGCTGAAGCTCGTCACGGTGTCGCCGCTAGGCAACGCGCGGGTCTCGGGATCGCGCCCCAGGTTGCCGATGATCGTGACCTTGTTGTACGTTCCAGCCATGTGGTCCTCCTTGCCCGACGCGACCGGGCAGCTCTCCGTGCGGTGCTCTGGCGGCAGCCGCTACACCTTCGCATCCGCACGCGGACCGACGGCTGTCGGCCGTGTGCGACCGGTCGTCCCTGTGCTGGATCATTGGCGCCTGCGATCCATGATGATGCGTCGGGCGGTAACGCCGCTCCCCATCCCACCACGTCCACTGGCGCGACTGTCTCACCACGTGGCATCACGTCGCCCCTTTCCGCGTCGCCGCACCGTGGGTGGCGTGACGACGCGCGTTGCCGCCGGCCAAAAGAACGCCCTATTATCCACAACGTGGGAGTCGCGCCATTGACAAGGCCTTCCTCATCCTCTATATAGAACATACGTCCTACTTCATACTGATCGGCGAGGTGGTCCATGGCAACACGGCGCGCGGCCTCCCCCTCCCGTCCCCTCAGACGCGGTGGCGTTGCGCAGGCACAGCGGCTGCGCGACGTCATTGCGGCGCTACGCGCGCGCTACGGCCCCTCCATCATCCGTACCGGAGCCGAAGTCCTGGTCCTACCTGCCGCCGTCGCGCCGTATGATCGCCCTCTCAGCACCGGCTCTCTTGGGCTCGACCTGATCGCGGCGGGCCTCCCGCGCGGGGGCATCGCCGAGTACGCCGGCGTCGACGGATCGGGCAAGGAGGCGCTGGCCCTCGCGGCGCTGGCCGCCTGTCAGCGCGCGGAGGGCACGGTTCTGCTCGTCGACGCCGACGGCGCCGTCGACCCCGACGCCCTCTGCGCCGCCGGCGTTGATCTCCAGCGTCTGGTGCTAGCCTGCCCCACGGCCGCCGTCGAGGCCTGGCACATCCTGGTCTCCCTGGCCCGGGCCGACGCGCTCGATCTGATCATGCTGCTGTCTCTGCCCGGTCTGCTGGCGCTCCCCGGCGATGCGGGGAGCATGGGCGGCGGGACGCGCCCGGCCCGCGGCCTGGCTCGCCTCACGCTTGCCCTGCATGGCAGCCTGACGACGGCGCTGCTGGTCAATCAGCCGCTCCCCTTCTACGGGGCATCGCATCTCCTCCACCCGCGCGCGCGAGAGGAGCCGGAGGCGGGGCAGTCTCCTTCTCCTGCCCTCTGGACGACGCACGGCGGCGCGGCCATGGCGCAGGCGGCGCGGCTGCGCATCGCGCTGCAGCCGGCCGGCTTCCGCCTCGCGGCGTGGGGTGACATCGCGGGCGTACGCGCGACCGCTGTCGTGATCAAGCACCGGGGCATGGCGCACACGGAGCGCGTCGCGCTGGAGTTCGGCCCCGACGGGCTCCGGCGCACCGCTGAACTCGTCGCCCTGGGCCTGCGCACCGGTTGCCTGCGCGAGACGGCGCTGGGCCTGGGCCTGGATGACCATATCCTCGGACGGAGCGCGGATCGCGCCGCCGCTCTGCTGGAGTCCCAGCCGGCGGTCGCAGCGGAGCTGGAACGGCGCATCCGCGCCGCCTGGCGCGCGTCATCGGTCCCTCACCCGAGCGCGCGGGACGGAGGTCACTGATGGGCCGCCGGTCGCGTCGCCCCTCTCCTGATGCCTCCCCGCCGCGCCCGCCGTCGCCACCCTCCCTCGTCGCCGTCGTGCTCACTCCTCCCCCACTCGTCCAGGCCGTCTGGTGGGCCGTCCCCGGCAGCGCCGCCACGCCGCTGGCCGTCGCGGAGCCTGGAGGTCCCATGCTGGCCGTCTGCCCACTGGTGGCGGCCGCCGGTGCCGTTGCAGGGCAGAGCGTGGCCCAGGCGCGACTGCGCTGTCCGGCCGCGCGCATCGTCCCGCCCGACCACGCGGCGGCGGCGCTGCTCTGGGAGGAGGCATTGCGCGCCCTGACCACCGTCTCACCCGTTGTCGAGGCGGCCGACCCCGTCGCCGGCGTGGCCTACCTGGACGCGCGCGGGCTGGACGGCCTCTGGGGCGAAGCGGCGGCGGTGGCCCGGCAGGCGCTGCGCGCGCTCGCGGCCCAGGGGATCGGGGCCAGGGCCGGCGCGGGACCGGGTCGCCTGGTCGCCCAAGCCCTGGCGCGGGACAGGCCGGCGAGCGGTCCGCGCGCCCTGGAGGGAGACGCGGCGCGGCAGGCCGTCGACGCCCTACCCATCGACGCGCCCGTCCTGGGCCTGTCCGCCATGGCCGCCCTCCGCCTGCGCGAGGTGGGCGTGACCACGGCGGGCGCGCTAGGTCGCCTGCCTGCCGTCGCCGTCGGCCTGCGCTTCGGAGCGGAGGGGCTGGCGGCCTGGGAGCGAGTGACGGGACGCCCCGAGCCGCCGCTCCATCCCTGGTCGCCGCCCGAGACTCTGACGGCCGTGCGCCGCGCCGACGAGGGCAGCACCGACGCCCTGGTGCTACAGGACCTCGTGGCGGCCCTGGGCGCCGAGTTGGCTGCACAGCTGGCCGCGCGGCCGGGCCGCCGCCCTGCTGACGCTGCGCCTGACCTGCGCCGACGGCGGCCGCCTCGTCCGCTCCCGTGCGCCTCAACCGCCGCTGCAGGCGTCCGGGACCGTGGTGGCGACGGCCCGCGACCTCCTCGCCGCGCTGCGCCCGGCCGCGCCGGTGACGGACATGGCGCTGACGGCGGGGGAACTGCGCGTCCCGCCCACGCATCAACAGGGCCTGTGGGACGACGGACGCAGTCGCTCGAATGCCGCTCGACTTGAGACGGTCCTGGCGGCGCACGGGCGGCGCTATGGACGCGGTGGGTTGCAACGCCTGCGGCGCGACTCCACCGCGCCGGACGGCTGGCGCTGGCTGGACCTGGACCCTGCGGAAGGCCCGGTGGGCAAGGACTCGACTGGTAAAGGCAAAGGCGGAGCGAGGGGGAGAAGGCACGCGGCGGATGGGGACGCGTGGGGCGCGTCGGAGCGTGAGCGGTGACCCGCCGGCTGCGGCCGCCTGCCCCCTTAGCGGTCCGCTGCCGGCCCGACGGGGTGCCGACGCTGCTGCGGCGGGCCGGGCGCGAGCGCGTGGTCACACACGTGGCCGCGACCTGGGTGCGGCCGGCCGCGTGGTGGACGGACCGCGCCGACGGGACGGGCCCCGACCCGCTGCTGCTGGAGCGCACCTACTACCGCGTTATCGCCGACGGTGCGGTGGCGCTGGAGATCTTTGCTACGACGGACGGCCGGTGGTACCTGGAGCGCATCATTGATTAGCGACGGCTGGTGCGAGCTGCACTGCCACTCCGCCCACAGCCTGCGCGACGGAGTGTCCCGCCCCGCCGGGCGGCGGAACTGGGCTACCCCGCGCTGGCCCTGACCGACCACAACTCGTTAGCCGGGATCGTGGCCCACGGGCGAGCTTGTGCCGCCGTGGGCATCCGCCCCATCGCCGGCGTCGAGCTCACGCTGGATGACGAGAGCCACCTGACGCTGCTGGCACGGGACGCGGTGGGCTATCGGGCGCTGTGCCGGCTGGTTTCTCGGGCCCACCTGGGGAGCGTACGCGAACGCCCACAGGTCGCCCTCGACTTTGTCGCCGCCTCTAGCGTGGGGCTGGAGTGCCTGACTGGGTGCCGCCAGGGGCGCGTGGCAGCAGCCATCCTGCGTGGGGACGAGGACGGCGCGGCCGTTGCCCTGGACGAACTGCGGGAGATCTTCGGCGCGGACCATGTCTGGGTCGAGGCGCAACGCCACGGGCTGCCCGACGACGGCCGTCTGCTGTATGGGCTGGCGCGCCAGGCGCGCCGCGCGGGCTTGCCCCTGGCCGCCACGGGCAACGCCCACTATGCCCACGCGCGCGACCGCGACCTGCAGGACGTCATGACCTGCATCCGCCACCGCGTCCCGCTCGACCAGGCGCGCCCGCTGCTGCGCCCGGGCGCCTCGTGGCACCTGCGCTCCGCAGCCGAGATGGCGGTCCGCTTCGCCGATCACGCTGTCGCGCTCCAGGGGGCAGCCAGGTTGGCCGCACGCTGCGGCTTCGACCTCTCCCACGTCGATGCGGCGCTGCCGAGCGTCCCCGTCCCGGCCGGCCAGAGCGCCGCCGGCTACCTGCGGCGTTTGGTGTGGGCCGGGGCCGCGGAGCGCTACGGCGCGGATGTCGGCGGGGATAGGGGGACCACGCCGGTGCGGGCGCGGCTGGAGCGCGAACTGGCCGTGATCGAGCGGCTGGGGCTGGTCGACTACTTCCTGATCGTGTGGGACCTGGTGCGCGAGGCGCGGGAGCGGCGCATCCTGGTGCAGGGGCGGGGCAGCGCCGTCGGTTCGGCCGTCTGCTACTGCCTGGGCATCACGGCGGTCGAGCCGCTGGCCCACGGCCTGCTGTTCGAGCGCTTCCTCTCCAGCGGCCGCACCGACCCGCCGGACATCGACCTGGATGTAGCCTCGGACCGGCCGGGGACGGGGCCGGCCCGCGAGGCGCTGATCGGGTACGCGCTGGCGCGCTACGCCGGCCACGCCGCGCTGGTCGCCAACACGATCACCTTCCGCGCGCGCTCGGCCATCCGCGATGTGGGCATGGCGCTCGGCCTGGCCCCCGCCCAGATCGACGCGCTGGCCCGCGACCAGGAGAGGGAGTCCCCACCCCCCGTCCCTGACGACCCAGCCGTTGGTCCACGGGTCGGGGCAACGGGCGCGCGTGCCCTCCCCGCGCACGGGCGAGGGGAGCAGGACATGGGGAGCGGCGACGATCCGCTCGACCTGCCCGCCGGCGGGATGCCGCGCCGGCTGCGCGACCTGTGCGCGCGCCTCGAGGGGCTGCCCCGCCACCTGGGCCAGCATCCCGGCGGCGTGGTGGTCACGGCGCGACCGCTGTGCGAGGTGGCGCCGCTGCAGCGCCCGGCCATGGAGGGCCGGCTGATCGTGCAGTGGGACAAGGACGCCGCGGAGATTGCCGGCCTGGTCAAGATCGACCTCCTGGGGCTCGGCATGCTCGCGGCCATCGACCGCTGCCGCGACCTGATCGAGCGGCAGACCGGGACGCGGCCCGCCCTGCACGGCCGGCGCTGCGACGACCCGCGCGTGTACGACCTGCTGTGCGCCGCCGACACCGTGGGCGTCTTCCAGCTGGAGTCGCGGGCGCTTTAGCCGAGTGAATGTCAAGGGCCGAAAAGTAGCCCTTCATCGATCTTCATCGAGGGCAATAGCAACGTCTGTTGGTGTCACACGTCGCGGCCGGACGAGGAGGGATTGAGACATGAGCGCTGTCGACGTGGCTCGAGACGGCGAGGGAGCGCTGTGTTCTCAATGCGCGTGCGGATGGCATCCGCGCACGGTGCGGTTGACAACGAGCTTCTTCTCGTCTGTGCTCGTCGTCTGGGACGACCAACGGATCACGAGACAGCCCGGCGTGATGGCGCCGGGTCAGTCAGGGTGATGCGACGCGTCAGGGGAGCAGGGCCGTCAGGGGGCGGATGTCTGCCGCTCGCACCGTCAGGGCGCGGCCTCGCCGCTCGACGACGCCCCCGACCCAGATGAGCGTTTCGCCCCATGCCGTCGGCTCCATGCGCTCTCGGGTCGCCCGCGGCACCACGACGTTCATCAGGCCCCACTCGTCCGAGAGCGTCAGGAACACGACGCCTTTCGCCGTGCCGGGACTCTGGCGCGACACGACCTGCCCGACGAGCTCGACGGTCGCCCCCGTCGTCAGGCGCGGCAGATCGTGGGAGCGGGCGAGTTGCCTGGATAACCGCTCGCGCAGCGGGGCAAGCGCGTGCGTGTCGGGCGAGAATCCGAGCGCCGCACGATCGAGCGCCATCTCGTCCGCCCTCGACGCGGGCGGGAGAACCACCGGCCCGTCGGCCGCGGCCACCAGGCCCGGTAGCCACTCCGCCCGGGCCGCCCGCGCCGCCACCGGCGCCCGCCACAGCGCCTGCCGCCGCTCGCCGATATACCCGCGCGTGGCCCCACTCCGCGCCAAGGCCTGCGCCTCGTCCTCGTGCAGGGATGCGCGCCGGCACACCTCCTCCAGATCGCGCGGCGCCTGTGCAGCGGACAGCACGCCGATGATCCGCGCGCAGGCGTCCACGCCCAATCCGCGGATCATGCGCAGGCCCAGCCGCAGGCCGTTCGCCCCCTCGGGCACGGTGTCGACGGCGCTGTACCGCACGTCGACGGGCAACGTCCGCACACCGCGCCGGCCGGCGTCCTGCACCAGAACCTCCGGGCTGTAGAAGCCCATCGGCTGCAGGTTCAGCAGCGCCGCGTAGAATGCCGTCGGGTGGCGGACCTTGAGCCAGGCCGACACGTAGGCCAGGTAGGCGAAGGCCGCCGCGTGCCCCTTCACGAAGCCGTAGCCGCTGAACGCCTCCACCATCGTCAGCACCTGGCCCCGCGCTGCCGGGTCAAGCCCATGGGCCGCCAGCCCCGTTTCGAGGCGCTCGCGTAACGCCCGCATGCGCCCCTGATCGCGCGCGCTGCTCATGGCCCGGCGCAACGCGGCCGCCTCACTCGCCGCGAGCCCGCACGCCCGCCCGATGTCGATGACCTGGTCCTGGTACAAGCAGACGCCCAGGGTCTCGCCCAGGATCGGGGCGAGCAGCCGTTCGCCGGCCGCGCCGCCCGGATAGCTGACTGGCTCCAAGCCCCGGCGCCGACGCAGGTAGGGATGCACGGCGCCGCCCTGGATGGGACCAGGGCGGATGAGGGCGACGGAGACGATGATGTCCTCGTAGCACCGCGGCTGCAGGTGCGGGAGGCTAGCCACCATCTGCGCCCGGGACTCCACTTGGAAGAGTCCCACCGTGTCCGACGCGCGTAGCAGCGCGTAGACGGCGGGGTCATCGCAGCGGAAGCCGTGCAGCGCCGGGCGCTGTCCGGTCTGCCGCGCGACTACGTCGAAGCAGGCGTCGATGACGCCGAGCATGCCGAGGCCGAGCAAGTCGATCTTGGCCATGCCGGCGCCCTCGATGCTGTCCTTGTCCCACTGCACGACGATGCGCCCCTCCATCCGGGCGTGCTCGACGGGCACGACCTCGCCCAGCGGCCGCGCCGTGATGACGATGCCGCCAGGGTGCTGCGAGAGGTGCCGCGGCAGGCCTTCCAGGCGCCGGCATAGACTCGCGACGCGGCGCGCGAGCGGTGTGCCCGCGAGCGGGTCCAGGGAATGCGCCCCGTCGGACGCGGATGCCGGCTTCGACGCGGCGAGGGCCGCGACCTGCGCGGGGTCCAGGCCGAGCGCCATCCCGACCTCGCGCGCGATCGAGCGCGCCTGGAATGTGACGACGTTGGCGACGAGGGCGGCGTGATCGGCCCAGCGCGCCAGCGCGTACTGGATGACGGCCTCGCGCGCGGGGGGATGGCCGGGCCGATCGGCGGGCAGATCGAGGTCGATGTCCGGCGGATCGGTGCGCCCGATGGAGAGGAAACGGTCGAAGGACAGGCGGTGATGGAGCGGCTCGACGGCGGTCAGCCCGAGGCAGTAGGCCACGACCGAGCCGACGGCGCTCCCGCGCCCCTGGACGAGGATACCCCGCGCCCGCGCGAACCGCACGATGTCCCACACGACCAGGAAGTAGTCGGCCAGCCCCAGATGGGCGATGGTCGCCAACTCGTGGCGCAACCGGCCCGGCAGCTCCGCGGGGGCGTCGTCGCCGTAGCGCGACCGCGCGCCTTCCCGGACGAGCGCCGCGAGGTAGCTGTCGGACGTGTGCCCTGCGGGCGCGGGGAACGCGGGGAACGCGGCGTCGACGTGGTCCGGGGAGAACGCGCACCGTCCAGCCAGTTCCGTGGCCCCGCGCAGGGCTGCCGGCAGGTGCGCGAAGGCGCGCGCCATCTCGCCCGACGCGCGGAGATGCCAGGCGGCGCCAGGGCGCAGGTGCGGCCGGGCACGGGCGAGGGGCACGCGTTCGCGGAGGCAGACCAACACGTCTTGCAGGTCGCGATCCTCGGCCCGCGCATAGTGCGCGTTGCCCGTGGCGACGAGCGGCAGGCCGGCCCGGCGCGCGAGGCGGCCCAACTCGTGGTGCAGCCGATTGTCGTCGGGCAGCCCCGCGCGCTGGACCTCGACCCAGAGATGCCGGGGGCCGAAAATATCGCGCAATCGGAAGAGCGCGGCCGCGGCGCCGTCGCTGTCATCGCGCAAGACGGCGGCGGCGACCGGGCCGCGACGGCACCCGGTCAGGCACTCCAGTCCCGTCGCATGGGCGGCCACGTCGTCGAGGGTGGCGCGCGGCTGTCCCTTAGCACCGGCCAGGTGGGCGCGTGACACGAGGCTGGATAGGGAGCGATACCCAATCGCGTCGCGCGCCAGGAGCGTCAGATGCTCGCCCCCTGAGAGGGTGAGTTCGCACCCCGCGATGGGCCGAACGCCGACGCTGGCGCACGCCTGCGCGTGCCGGATCAGCCCGGCCAAGCTGTCGTGATCGGTGAGGGCCAGCGCGGGGTAGCCCAGCTCCGCCGCGCGCGCCGCCAGGGCCTCCGGCTGTGCGGCGCCGTCGAGCAAGCTGAAACCGCTGTGGCAGTGGAGCTCGCACCACCCGTCCGCCGCTACCGCCGCCACCGCCAGCCGCGCCCCGCCCTCATGCATACCCGTCATCGCCCTTCCGTGTGCTCCTCCCGCCGGACGCGGGTGCGGACATCGTCGACGAACCCGCGATACTGTTCCAGCTCGGCGACGCGCGCCTCCAGGGACGCGATCCGCGCGTCGCGCTCCAGGCAGGCGTGCAGGAGGCGCGCGTGGGCCGCGTCGGCCTCCTGGCGCCGCCGCATCTCGTCGCGCAACCGCTCGACCAGCGCGCGCTTAGGGTAGTGCAGCAAGCGGTCGCGCGGTGTCGGCGCGGTGTCGGTGTCCCCCGCGGCGTCCGCCGTCGCCGCGCGACCGCGCGTGCGGCGGCGCGTCAGGGCGAGGTGCGCGCTGTGGGCGCGGAACAGGGCCAGGGCCGCGGGGTTGCGGGCGTAGGACGCGTAATCGAGGCCGCACGCCGCGCGGATCGTCCGGACGCTGACCGCCTCCCCCCTGGCCTGGACCTCCCGGATGGCAGCGGCGAGCCGCTCACACGTGTCCTGTTGACGCGCGGCCGTGTGGGCGCGCAGGCCGGCCAGGCGGGACGCGGGATAGCGGAGCGTGTCGAGCGGCTCATCCATCGGCACATTCCTCCTTGGCCTGCGGCGCGGGCAGGTAGGTGAGGGGCGGCCGCCACGCGCCGTCGGCCGCGGCCCGCTCCTGCAGGCGCATCACGGCGAGGATGTCATCCAGCCCCTGGACACGCCGCCGTTGCTGCCGCGCGTCGATCCGCTTGCCCTGGTCGTCCAGGAGGTCCGCCTGCCGGGCGAAGGCGTCGCGCCAGGCCCGCGCCGCCGCCTTCTCGGACGGATCGGGGACGAGGAACGGGCACCCGATGCACAGAGCGGCATCGTCGCCCCGGATGCACAGGCCGGGGCATCCGCAGTAGCCGAACGCGGTCGGCAGCAGGGTGCGCCACACCTCGAACACGGCGCGGACATCCTCGCCCATGGTCTCCAGGTCGCGTTCGGTCGGGACGAGCAGCTCCAACCCTGCGGCCTCCCGCTCCAACTCGTCCTGGAACAGGTGCACGAGGGCCAGTTGGTCCCCACGGGGCATGGCCGAGTAGTATGCGGTCGCCGCGTTGAGGGGCGCGGCCCCGTCACCGTCCCGCCCGGCCGCCCGTTGCCGGTGATGGAGCAGGAGCGCGATGGCCTCCGGGGGCACGTTGCGGTAGTGGCGAGCCCCCGTCGCGGTGACGTGGCGCAGGAGGTGGGTCGCGATCCGGATCGGCTCGCCCGTCGTGGCGCGCAGCTCGAGGCCGTGGAGAATAAAGCGGAGCAGCACGCTAACGTCCTGGACGTCCAGGACACCGAACTGGCCATCGGGGCTGGCCGCCCACTGGAAGAGGTAGCGCTCGCGCTCCAGTTCGTCGCGCTGGGCCACCTGGCGGCCAGGGGCGACGACGGGGATGGCGCCGTGCGCGTCCGTCAGGTGCTGGTGGATCTCCTTGAGGAGGGCGACCGCTCCCTTGCTCAGGGGGAAGAGCTGGCGCTCGCCCCGCGCCGCGCCTTTGGGCAGGAGGCGCTGAACGACGATGGGTGTCGCCGTGGTGACCTGTCGGCCGTCCCGTGTCGCCGCGACGGTCGCGGTGTGCTTGCCGAAGCGGTCGTAGCTGACCTGCAGCAACTCGCCGACGCGGCTGCCGTTGGTCAGCGCGATGGTGGCCAGGGCGGCGCCGTAGAGGGCGCCCCGGTACAGCGACGTGGGCTCGAAGATCAGGTCGCCCGGGCGGTGCGCGTCTGAAAACCATTGGTCGGAGGGGAAGAGCAGTCCGGGCCGGCTGGTCGAGAAACCGGTGGGCGCGCCCAGGTCGCGGGCCCGCTGCTTGCGCGCGGCGTAGGCGGCGTCGTGCCGGGCGGTGGCGGCGTTGTACGTGCGGAGCAACCCCCACTCGACGATGTCGCCGAACCAGAGCAGGTCTCCTGGTGGCCCGAGGAATTCAACGAAGAGCGTGCCTTTGCCGGGGGCGTAGGATTCCTGCCCTTTCCGGATGTCCAGGCCGATCCCACGATCGTAGCGGTCGAGGTGCGCGAGCCCCCACGAGCGGCGATCCCACAGGCGGAAGCGCAGAACGACGCGCCGCCGGTCGAGCCGGACGTCGGCGACGGTGCGCGCGTCGCGGTTGAGCGCGGGGAGCCAGTCCTCGTACGAGAACGTCAGCGGGAGAGACTCCTGGCCGGACAGGACCCGCGCCCGCGCCTCGTGGAAGGCCCCCAGCATCCGGCGCGCCGCGTGCAGGCGGTGCTGGATGAGCGCGACCAGCACATGGTGGAGCGGGGCGAGCACATCGCTCTGCGCCTTACGGCGCCGCTCGGCCGCGCGCCGGAGCTCCCCTTCGCCCCCGACCGTCTTCAAATACCCGTAGGGCATCGATGGCAGGGCATACCGGCGCATGCGCGCATAGTCGTGGGGGGCGTGGCGCTCGACATACTCCAGGTAGCGCCGGTAGTGCGCCTCGCTCACGGACGAGTAGACCTGCAGGTACCGGAGCCGCCCCCCGGTCATCTCCGTCCGCGCGGCGTAGTCGTACCAGACAGCGGCCTCCGCGAGTTGCGAGAGGTGCGTGATCCCGCACACGGCGCGGAGCGACGCCAGGCACAGGCTCAGATACGTCGCGAGCTGCTTGAGGTAGCGCGCCTTCACCCCGCCGATCGCCGCCCCGACCCCCAGGGCGATGACGGCCGCGTCCGGGCTCTGCCCGACCCTGCGGATGAGGTAGCCCATGGCGTCGGGCGGGAGAGCCGCCCACTCGATGCCGGGGGCGTCACGGATCTCGGCGGGGAGCCAATCCAGGAAGTGCGCGACCTGCGTAGGCCGATCGAGGTCGATGAAGTAGCGGCGCTGGCGCAGGCGTTTCCCGCGCATGGGGAGTGGACGCGCCTCCGCCCCACCCCGCGCGGGTTCCTCGCGCGACAGCGCGGGCCGGGACGCCGTCACGATCCGTCCCCGAAGATCCACGCGTCGTCGTAGCCCCCGTCGCCGCCATCGATCGCCGGCGCGCCGGCCCCGACGTCGGCGGCCCCGTCGACCTCGACCGCGCGGGCACGCACATGCGCGTCCTCCGCAGTCGCCTCCCGCTCTAACTCGTCGTGCAGCAGGGTGATCTCGGCCAGCGCCGCCTGCATGGAGAACGAATGGTCGTATCCGGCCAGCGTGTCCCGGCCGCGCCAGCCCATGATGCGCCGGAACCCCTCCTTGATCTCGCGTTCGCGGGTGGCGTCGCCGGCGGCGCGCTCCTTGATCTTGAGCATCATCTCGGTCACGTAGAGATGGCGGATTGTGGGGGGCGTGAAGGCAACCCGATAGCGGCGACGCGCGCGTTCGCGCAGGGCAGCCCAGTGGTAGCGGAAGGCATCGGGCGTGTAGGCGGCGCCCGCGCGGGTGAGGAAGAGGGGGGCGCGGTCGTCGAGGTCGACTAGATAGCGCCGGCCGTGGGGGTCGGCCTGGGCGCGCTCCGTCCGGATATATGCCGCGAGCAGGGCCTCGGCGGTGGCGGAGAAGAACACCTCCTTGTCCTCGCGTCCCCGGCTCCCCTTGTTCACAACCATGGCGCGGCGCGGGTGGCGGGCGGCGCGATAGCCGCCCGCGGTCATGCCGACGATCTCGTGCACGCGCGCGCCGGTCTGGCGCAGCAGCAAGAGGATAGCCTTGTCGCGCCGCGAGGGGGCGTGGCGGATCATGAAGGACACGGCCTCCTTGACGCGCCAGCGCACGTCCTCCGACTCCAGCGCGAAGCGGGGGATCCACTCGTCGCGCGCCCCGCGCCGGAAGAAGGCGGTCGGCTGGCGGTCGTCCTCGCGCGCGACGTCGCGGATACCGGCGTGGTCGGGCGCGCCAGCATGCGCGATGAGGCGGCGACGCTCACGCTTCACGCCGATCAGGACGTCGGAGCGCATCGGATTGCCGAAGCGATAGAAGCCGGCGTCCCGCATGATGGCGTAGAAGTCGCCGACCGCGGCCAGGAACACCGCGAGCGCGCTCTCGCCCAATGGCGACGCGCCCGTGGTCCGCACGGAGAACCCCTCGACCGCGCGATCGGGCCTGGCCGTGCAGGCGAGCTGCGTCGTGAGGAACTCCCAGAGGCGATCGCGCACGCGCTCCGGCGGATCGTCCCAGGCATAACCCCGGCGTGTCATCCAGCCGAAGAAGGGCAGCACCATGTCCAGGTAGGTCATCCGCGTGCCCTGCGCGCCCGCGACCTTCCTGCGGCGGTACCACTCGGTGAGGCAGAACACCGGCAGGCCAGCGGCATCGACGACGATGAGTTCGTGGGGCTGCCCGGGTAGACCGCGCACCTTACGCAGGCCGCTCGTCGCCATGAAACGCCCATGATCGCGCTCGAGCGCCCGCATCATCATATCCTCCATAGACCTACATGATAGAACTGATGTACTACTTTACCCAAGAATTGAGGCGACGTAAAGACGGTTGTACACCGGCGCCAACGACGACTGTCAGGGACAGACGTTGGAGATGTCTCCTACGCCGAGGCCATACTTTCGTGTACAGGCGTCACGATCTCGCCGCACGGCGAGAAAGTGCTGTGAGCGGAGCACATTCGATGAGCATCGGGCTCAAGCCGGGTATCCCGTTGATCCACTTGCCTTAATCTAACCCAGATGACGGCCTGCCTGCCGCGGCTGCGCCCGCGCCGCTACGAGGATCTCATCGCCGCCGTGGCCCTGATCCGGCCGGGTCCCCTGCAGGGCAACGCCACCCACCCCTTCCTGCGTCGCCGGCAGGGGCTGGAGCCGGTGCGCTACCCGGGAGGGGAGGCGGGCCGTCGCCTACTGGAGCCGACGCTGGGCGAGACCCTGGGCGTTTGCCTGTACCAGGACCAGGTCATCGCCATCGGCGTGGCCTGCGGCCTCGACGCGGACGAGGCGGCCGAGTTGCGGCGGGCCATGAGCAGCGCCCGCAGCGCGGAGCGCATGGCGGCGTTGCGCGGACGGCTGGAGGAGGGGCTGGCCGCGCACGGGCTCGACGCCGCGGGCCGCGCAGAGGTGCTGGACACCGTCGCCGCCTTCGCGGGCTACGGCTTCGTCAAGGGCCATGCGGCGGCGTTCGCCTACCTGGCCTACGTCTCGGCCTGGTTCAAGCTGTACCATCCCGCCGCGTTCTGCGCGGCGCTGCTGGACATGCAGCCGATGGGGTTTTACCCCGCCGCGACTTTGGTGCAGGACGCCGAGCGCCACGGCGTGCGCGTGCTGCCGGTGGACGTGCGCCACAGCCGCGCGGACTGCGCCATCGAGGCGGGGGCGCTGCGCCTGGGACTGCGCCTGGTGCGGGGGCTCGGCGCGGAGGCCTGCGCGCGGCTGGAGGAGACGCTGTCCCCCGCGCCGCCGGCCGACCTGACCAACCTGCGCATGCAGGCGCGGCTGGAGGAGGACGAGGCGCGCGCCCTGGCCCGGAGCGGCGCGCTGCGCGGCTACATCCCCGATCGGCGGCAGGCCTTGTGGACGGCCCCGCTCGTGGCGCGCGCCGCCCGCGAGCGGTGGCTGCCGCGTCTGCGCGAGGCCGTGGATCCGCCCGTGGCGCTGCCGCGTGCGGCCGAGCGGGAGGACCTGGCGCTGGAGCAGGCCGCACTGGGCCTCACGCCGGGGCGTCATGTCCTGGCGCCGTTGCGCGCGGACCTGGCGCATCGGCCGCTACGCCGGTCGGGAGACCTGGCGGGGCTCCCGGCAGGGACGCGCGTCGAGGTGGTGGGGCAGGTTATCTCGCGCCAGCGGCCGTCGACGGCGCGGGGCGTCTTCTTCCTGGGCCTGTCCGACGAGTGGGGCCTGCTCAACGTGGTCGTCCCGCCGGAGGTCTACGCGCGCGACCGGCGCGTGGCGCGCGGCGAGGCGCTGGTCTGGGTGGCGGGGACCGTGGAGCGCCGCTCCGGAGCGGCCACGGTGCGCGCGGAACACCTGCGCCCCCTCACCGCCGTCCTCGTTGGCGCCCCCGACGCTGCCGACGCTGCCGACGCTGTGTCGCCATGTGACCCCCGCGCGGTGTCTGGCGCCACGACATAGCGGACATCTATCGCAGGCCGTCCAGGCATTCCGTTTGTGGTCAATCCGGGCTCGGCCTGATGTTGTCATCCGTTGGCCATGGCTGCGTGGCCCCTGCGCCGGGGTGGGGGGAAGGGTGTGCCGAACCAGCACACCCTTTGGTAAGGTACGAGGAGGAGAGAGGGAAAGAAAGGAGAGGACCATGGCGGAGGTGAACGACAACGGAGAGGCGCCGGCTGTCGATACGGGGACAGCATTGATGACCGTCGAGCACCGTCAGGTGACGCTCCTGGATGGCGATGAGGTGCTGGCCGCGCGGGTGGAGGGCGGGGACATCTTCGTGCCCATCCGTCCGCTCTGCACGGCCCTCGGCCTGGCGTCGCAGAGCCAGATCCGCCGCATCAGGGCGGACGAGGTGCTGGCCGAGAGCTTGCGCGATCTGCGCATCGCGGCGGCCGGCGGCGCCCAGACGTACCAGTGCCTCCACCTGGAGGCGGTGCCGCTCTGGTTGGCGTTGATCCAGCCGAGCAAGGTCAAAGCGGAGTTGCGCCAACGGCTCATCCTCTACAAGCGGTGGGTGCGGCAGCGCGTCTGGGAAGCTTTCAATGCGGAGACGGGCATCGGGCAGGAACTTGGCCACCGCGACGTGACTGCGGCCTCGGTCCTGGCCTCAGCGGAGAGCCAGGGCGAGGTGATGACGCTGCGCCAGATCGAGAGCCTGGGGATCGCGCTAACGACGCTGGCCCGCGAACAGATAGCCCTCGCCGAGCGGCACGACCAGGCCATCGCGGAGGTGCGCCAGGGGGTCGACGAGCTGCGCGTGCGCCTGGACAAGGCGGCGATCGTGATGCGGGATACGATCTTCGATGTGCGCGGCCTCAAGGCACGGATGACCACCGGCGCGCCCGTCACCGATGCGCAGGCCGCCGAGATCGCGACCTTGGTCAAGACCATTGCGACCGCGTTGACCGCGCGCGACCATTCGACGCCCGGGGCGCGGCGGGGAAGCGCCTACGGCGCCCTCTACGACGCCCTCTATCGCCAGTTCGATGTCACGTCCTATAAGCGGGTCCGCGTGGAGGACTACGCGGCCGTCGTCGCCTGGCTGGAGGAGTACGCGCGCGCGGCTGGTGTGGCCGGGGGACAGGCCCAGGAGAACACAGACGGCGGGTAGGCGTGGCGCTTCCCCCTTGCCGCTCGCATAGAGACGACGGGCATGTGGCGGCGGGGTGTGCGTCTGCAGCGCCTTTTCCTGCCCGTGCGGCCGCGTTGATCAACGCGTCCCTCTTCGAGGCGGGGACAAAGGGCGGAAACAAGGGAGCCGGCCGGCCGGCATCAAGCCGGACGACAGGGACATGCAAGAGGGCTGCACATAGCCTTTAGATACCGCAGCAACCCGGCCTGGTGTTATGGAGCGCGACACCGGGGGCAAAGTAGCGACCTATGGAGCTGGGACAAAGGGCCGATTCCCTTGCTGGAAACGATACGTCGGCCTGTTTTGCTGCGCTGAGGTGCCTCGGCGAGGGTCTTTCGCCGTGTTGGACTGCACGAAAGGAGCGTCTCCCGTCGAACTCGCTACTTTTTGCTCAGCAAAATCACTTTCAAGGGCCATTTTGAGTCCAGAGAGGCCCGTACTTTGCCCCTGGTGTCGCGTTCCGTAACACCAGGCCAACCCCATGGGTTAGTCAAAGGAGTAAAGGAGTAGCGGTGTGGCCCTCGGTCCATCGGTGGCCTGCGCGTCCCGCGTCCTACGTCCCGCGCTGCCCGCGCTCCGCGCGCGCGTCGGCGTTGCGGAGGGTCGGGTGGCGGGGCGGTCTCCTGGGGTGAAATAGCACAAGGCGTATTGTGCTATATGGGGGTTTCTGCATAACCCCTCAAAAAGGTGCAGTAGGCTCTTCCCGTCGTCGCGGCGGGCAGATAGGAGGGCGCTTCCCCGACTCCGCCGGCCAAGACGGGGGTCTCACAAGGTACACGTTGTGGAACACCGGCACCGCCGCGTCGCAAAAGTCGTCTCAAAATGCCTGTCTCGTGGCATCTTAGATATTTTGAGACGCCAAATGCCTGGTCAACTCGCTTACTGCACCTTTTTGGGGGGTTATGCAGAAACCCCCTATATTGAAAACGAGCACGACAACAGCGCGGGAACGCGGGCAACGACGGCACGAAGGACGGTGCGATGGGCAACGACGACCGGTCACAGGCGCTGACGCGGCATGTGCCCGCGACTGCTCTGGGCCGCGCTGCGGCATGGGCTCAGCTCGGCGACGAGGACCGCAAGCGGCAGGCGGTCCTCGCGGCGCGCGACCACGACGCGGCCGGGCTCTGGGACCTGACCGAGTCGTGGCTGCTACTGCGCGGACGCAAGGGAGCCTCCATCAGCGTGCGGACACTGCGCAACTATCGCCAGGCGCTGGCGCCGCCGGAACATCGCCGCAGCCGCGCGCACTACGAGGACCTGGCCCTGCCCCTCCTGGTGGCGTGGCGCGAGGAGAACCTGCTGCGTCCGGGACGCCTCGCCGGGACGCGCTGGTTGCGCGCGCTCGAAGGCAAGGGCGCCAAGCCCGCGACAGTGCGCGTGTACCTGGCCGCCGGACGCGCGTTGTACGCGGCGCTGCGCGACGCCGGCGCGACCGAGGCCGATCCCTTCCGCGACACCCACCCTGCGCCCGATCCCGTGCCTGCCTGGGAGAAGGCCCAGGGCTACAGCGAGGACGACGTGCGCGCCCTGCTGCGCGCCACCGCGGACCTGGCGCCCGACGCGGGCGGGGAGCTGCGCCTGATCGTGCTCCTGGGGGCGCACGCCGGCCTGCGCGTCTCCGAGATGGTGAGCCTGACCTGGGGGGATGTGAACCGTGCCAAGGGCGTGCTGGTGGTCGCGGCCGGGAAAGGTGGCAAGCGGCGCACGGTGGGGCTCTCGGACGAGCTCCGTGCGGAGCTGAGCGCTGGGGCGCAGCCCCGCGGCCTGGTCCTGCCGCTGCACGGGAACCGGCGCGTCTACGCCACGGTCTCCGACACGACCACGATCCGGCGGAACCGGGTGTACGCGCGGCTGCGCGCGCTGTGTGCCCGGGCCGGCGTCGAGCCGCTGGGCGTGCATGGTTTGCGCCACACGGCGGGGACCTGGCTGGTCCAGCGCACCGGCAACCCCGAGGTGGCCGCCCGCATCCTGGGCCACAGCGACGTGCGCACGACGGCGATCTACAGCAAGCATACCCGCGAGGACCTGGCGGCCCTCATGCGCAACCGCTAACGGTCGTAGTCCTGGCGTGACGAACGGTCTGCGGTTGCGTTACTCCGCTGTGCCGTGGCGGCCTGTCCCCTTCCCCTTGCAACTCTCTTGTGCAGACGGCATGTCCCGGTGTAACGCGAACGTGTACCATAACGAGGACGCACGTTCGCGTTACATCTCTCATAGGGTAGGACGGTGCGATGACGGTCGTCGAGAAGATCAGGCAGTTGCTGGCCCTGGCCGCGTCGACGACGTTCGCCGGCGAGCGGGACAGCGCGCTGACCAAGGCCCGCCTGTTGTTCAACAAGCACCAGGTGGCCGACGCGCTCCTGCGCTGGGAACTGCTGACGGCACTGGGGCAGGACGCGGGTCCCGAGCCGTCCCGTCCGGGAGCGGCCAGGGCCACAGCGACGGAGGAGCCGGAGCCGGGGACGGCCTGGTGGGAGCAGGCCGAGGCGGAGTGGTTCGCGCGCTGGCAGCGGCGGCAGCAGGCCGCGTGGGCAGAGGAGCAGAAGCGGGAACGGGAGGCGGAGCGGGCGCGACGGCGCACCCAGACGCGGACACAGCAGCACGGTAGCGGTCGCCGCAGGAAGCGGCGGGTGCAGGTACGGCGGCATTGGTCGAGCCGTACCTTCGTCCCCATCGAGGACTACACGCGCACGATCGTGAGCCGGCGGGTGACGTTCACGTGCCAGCGGTGCGGCGCCGTGGTGACGCAGCAGCGGTTCCCCAGTCCGACGCCGGCGTACTGCGGGGAGGCCTGCGCGGCGGAGGCGCGGCGGGAGCAGACCCGCGCCCGAGTGCGGCGCTTCCGTGAGGCGCGGCGGACCGGCACGCCAGCGTGACGGCCTGGTGTGACGGAGCGCGACACCGGGGGCAATGCAGCAACCTATGGAGCCGGGACAAAGGGCCGATTCCCTTGCTGGAAACGATACGTCGGCCTGTTTTGCTGCGCCAAGGCGCCGAGGCAAGGGTCTTTCGCCGTGTTGGACTGCACGAAAGGAGCGCCTCCCGTCGAACTCACTACTTTTTGCTTGACACGTTCACCATCGCAGGGCTATTTTACGCCCGTACTTTGCCCCCGTATCGCGCTCTGTCACACCAGGCCGAGGACAGGCTGGGGATCCTGCGCCATCTGCTCAGCCGCTCGGTCGCGACCAGTCTGCGAGGAAACTCTACGCGACATAATACCCACCGGAAACGTGCGTTCCTGCAAAAGGCCTGCGGGTGGCCGTGCTGCTCGCGGGCCTGCGTCCGGTGAGTTCCTTTTCCCGGTGCCCCGCACCCCCTATGTGCAAGGTGGCTGTGGGTGACATAATATTTTGGGCGCGGCGAAACTCGCGTCATCAACTCGCGTCAACTCGCGTCATGACGCGAGTTGACGCGAGTTGATGACGCGAGTTGATGACGAGTGTGGTCACCTCAGACCCCATCGTCGACGCGGAGGCTGTAGCGGCGATCATTCGTCGTGCCCGAGGCCTGCGCCAAGCCCCGTTTCACGAGGTCGCGCAGGTCGCGCAACGCCGTAGCCGGCGAGATTCCGCGCGCCGTAGCATACTCGCGCGCCGCGATCGGGCCGACTGTACGCAGGTGGTCGAGCACCCACGCCTGACGGTCCGCCTGAGACGACGGCGTGACGGTGCCGGATTCGCCTGCCGTGACCGCCGGGTGCTCGTCGCGCCCCTCGCGTCCCGTCACTGCGATCGACGCGCGCAACTGCGCGGCTGCCCCGTACAGCGTGACGACGAAGGTATCGCCGATCTCCGTGAAGACCGGCGCCGGCAGTCCGCCATCCGCCATCGCGGCAACCATGCGATCCAGCCCGAAGCCCAGTTCCTCGATGATGTCCAGCGCGGCCAGGCCCTGTACCAGCGTCGCGTTGCGGCTCCAGCGACGCACCAGGAGGTTGTCCATTATGTGGGATTACCGAAGCTAAGTCAATCGGGTAATCTCACCTCCACCCTCATCGGCTTGACGTATTTTGATGTCGGATTGTTATGTATGCGATGGAGAGATGCCTTCCGTCACGAGATACTGCCCCTAGCGACACCAAGGCACGTCCCCGCTTACGTCGACGCCCTGATCGTCGCGACGCCCAATCACCCACCGGTTCCAGCCAG
>JAABUX010000926.1_pt1 | contig 46737 bp, 34 predicted proteins | sample 5561851 | NCBI WGS metagenome assembly JAABUX01 (sample SAMN10711883, study PRJNA513361) | rock metagenome | isolation source: Antarctica rocks | place: Antarctica: Victoria Land, Richard Nunatak red sandstone | collected 2016-01-03 | reverse complement strand
TGCGCCAGGCCAAGCATGCCGTCGAGGCGGCGGTGCGCCTCTCCGAGGATGCCGGCGCCGACGAAGTCACGGCCGTGGCGCTGCGCGAGGTACTGGCCGATGCCGGCCTGACGCTCACGCTCGACGACGCGGAGGTCGTGGCGGTGCAGCAGCCGGCCGCGATCGTGCGGGCCGCTCGCGCCATCGGCGGACCCGCGCCGGAGGCGGTCGCCGAAGCCATCGCGTCCTTGCGCGAGCAGATGGCCGGCCTGACTGCCCGCGTAGACAGTGTGAACGAGCGCATCGCCGCCGCCAGGACTCTGTTACAAGCGGACGGAGCGAGTCTGGGCACGGCGGAGTCGACAAGTAGGTGATCGTAGGAGGGCGCTGATGGGAGACTTCCTTGACGAACTGATGGAAGAATCGACGCGCAAGGACCCCGACTATCCGCGCAAGGTTGCAGCGGCGCGGCAAAGACGCGCTGCTGCCCGCGCGCTGTCTCGTGCCACGGTTCGCTACGGTCCAACACAAACGAGCGCCACAACCGGCGCCCAGGTGGTGGCGACCGATGTCGCGCGGATCGACGGCGCCAAGCTGGCGAAAAGCTAAATAAACCCGCGGCCATCATGTGATACTAGCCCTACACTTTCAGTCCGCTCAAGGCGATGCCTCTGATGAAGAAGCGTTGCGCGAGCAGGAATACGATGGCCACCGGCAGGACGTACACGGCGCTGGCGGCCATGAGGTACGCCCAGGCCGTCTGATGCAGCGACTGGTACTGTTGCAGGCCCAACGTCAGGGTCGAGAGGTCGTTGCTCTGCAAGAAGATCAGCGGGGCCAGGAAGTCCTTCCAGTTGGCCAGGAACGTGAAGAGCGAGACGGTGGCCATCGCTGGCTTGGCCAGAGGCAGGATGATGCGCCAGAAGATGCCGAACTCGGTGGCGCCGTCGATGACGGCGGCTTCGGACAACTCGGTGGGGATGGTCAGGAAGAACTGCCGCAGCAGAAAGATGTAGAGCGGGTTCCCGCCGAACGCGGGTAGGATCAGCGGCCAGTACGTGTCGATCATGTTGAGCTGGCGGAAAATGATGAAGAGAGGCACCATCGTGGCCAGGAATGGCAGCATGATCGTGGTGAGGGAGAGCGCGAAGAACAGGTTGCGCAGCCGCCAGCGCAGCCGCGCGAAGGCGTAGGCCGCGATCGGGCAGGAGAACAGGGTCCCGACCACCGAGGAGGCGCTGATGATGAACGTGTTCCAGGTGTAGCGCCAGAAAGGAATGTAGCTGAGGGCGTCGGGATAGTTGCTCCAGATCGGCGGGTGCGGCAGCAGGCGCGGCGGGAAGAGAAAGATCTCCAGGTTGCTCTTGAGCGAACTGGAGACCATCCATAGCAGCGGCGCCACGAAGATCAAGGCGATGACGCAGAGCAGCGCGTGCAGCCCCGTCGCCCTCCAGACCCCGCGCGACGGCCGCGGGCGCCATCTCGCCCACGGGCGGGGCCGCATAGGCTGGACGCTCACGCCGTCGCGCTGGATCGCCATTCACACCTCCTCATCGTCAACATCATAAGACCCAGCGGTGTATAAAGAATCACCGCGTTGGACTTCCGCTTACGCCCCCTCGTAGTACAGGAAGCGGCGCGCGCCGCGGAACAGGGCCGCCGTCAGCAACGCCGTGACCAGTAACAGCAGCCAGGACATAGCCGAGGCGCGGCCGATGTGCTGGAACTGGAACGCTTGCTGGAAGATGTACAACGAATAGAACAGCGTGCTTTGCACCGGCGCGCCGAGGTCCGTGTTGCCGCCGGCCCCGTTGCTCGACGACACGACGTAGGCCTGGTCGAACAGCTGCAGGAAGGCTACCACGCCCGTGATCACGTTGTAGAAGATGACCGGCCCCAGCGAGGGCAGGGTGATGTGCCAGAAGCGGCGCGCGGCGCCCGCGCCGTCGAGCGCCGCCGCTTCGAGTTGGTTGACCGGCACGTCTTGCAACCCGGCCACCATCGTGATCATGACCGTGCCGATGGTTCCCCACAACACCATAATCAGCAGCGCGTTCTTGGATGAGTCGGGCGAAGCCAGCCAGCTGCCGGTCGGCAGGCGAAGCGCGCTCAGGATGCTGTTGAGCAGCCCGTAGTCGGGGTTGAAGATCCATAGCCACAGCAGGGCCATCACGACCGACGGCACGATGGTGGGCAAATAGACCAGCGTTCGATAGAGCGATTGGCCGCGCACGCCGGCGTTGAGCGGCAGGGCGATGGCCAGCCCCAGGATGACCGAGAGGGGGACGCCGACCGCGGTGATGTAGGCCGTATTCCAGACCGCCGTCCAGAACACGGGGTCGGCGAACATCAGCCTGTAGTTGGTCAGCCCCGTCACGACCGGCGCGCCGAACCCGCTGAAGCGCGTGAAGCTGTAGTAGAGCGACGCCACCGTCGGATACAGGCCGAAGGCCAGGAAACCCAGCAGCCAGGGGCCGATGAACAGCAGTCCCAGACCCTCTCTGCGCGCTATCTTTATCATGCGTCGCCCCTCACCATACCGTGTAGACACGGCCCGCGCCCCCAGATATACCTCCACGACGGCCGTGCAAGCGGGAATTCGTAGGCGTGCGGACGTACTGGGAGCGCGGGCGGCTCGCCCGCCTGGCCCAGCCGCGGCCCCGTGAGCGCGTCAGCTATCACCCTATCACCCTGAGTGCGACCGATGCGGGCGGGCTGCCCGCGCTCCCAGTCGTCCCAGACCTTCTGCGCGCTAACGAGAATTCACGGACCATGCCCCGCCCTACTGCCCACTGGACAGGTTCATCAGGGTGGTCTGCAATGTCTGCAGGGCGTGCGCCGGCGTATCCTGGCCGTGCAGCACGGAGGCCTCGACGTTCTGGATGTCCGTGTCCATCTCGCCGGCGAAGCCGAGCCGCGGGAAGACGTGCGCGTTGGGTCCGTTGGCCAGGTCGACGAACACCTTGAAGCGGGGGTCCTTGCTAATGGCCGCGGCGGATATCCCTTTCAACTGCGATAGGTTGAACACGCGCGGGGCCATATAGAGGGTCACGCCTGGATCGGACGTCTCGTACCGCAGAAACTCGTAGGCTTCCTGCTTGTGCTGCGATCCGGACGGGATAACCTGCGGATCGTTGTCGATGAACGAGGTCCCCGTGTATTGGGAAAGTCCCCTGGGCGCGGGGAACGGCGCCACGCCGATCTTCGCCTCGAACGCGCGCGGAGCGAAATCGAGCCACCAGGCGCCGTCGTAGGCCATGGCCAGCTTGCCCGACGCGAAGACATCGTTGCTGAGGTAGACGCCGGCGCTCTTGACGAAGTTGTCGATGTTCGCGGCGCCGTACTTCCTATAGAAATGCGTCTCCCACTCCAGGGCGCGGATATTGGCGGGGAGGGCCGCCGTGGTCTGCTGGGTCTTGGGGTCGTACCACCCGCCGCCGTAGAGCCAGCCGTAGTCCACCAGGTTCACGGCCTGGCCGTTGGCGCCGCCGGGCCAGTCCGGGATAAAGCCCATCTGCTCGATCCGGCCGTTCTTGTCCTGCTTGGTCAGGCGGTAGGCGTCCGCCTCCAGTTCCTCCAGCGTCGTCGGCGGGTGCGTAATACCCGCTTGCTTGAAGAGGACCGTGTTGTAGAGCAGCGCGTGGTTGAAGTCCATGAACGGCAGGCCGTAGACGTGGCCGTTGTAGGTATCGACCTGTAGCGCGGCGGGCACGTAGACGTTCAGGTTCAAGTGAGACGCCGCGATATAGGGGCCGAGGTCCGTCAAGGCGCCCTTGGAGGCCATCTCGGGCAGGAACTGTCCGAGCCCGAAGTCGACGAGGTCGGGCGGCTTGCCGCCTTGCAGGGCGGCGATAATCTTGGTCGTGTCGGCCACGACCGATTCCTTGATCGTGATGGTGGGGTGCAGCGCCTCGAAGCGCCGGATGATCTCCTTGAGGTACTGCTCCTGCGTCCCGATCCACTGGTTGTAGAACAGCAAGGTGACCTTGGGCGCGGGCGCCGGGGTGGTACGGCCCGACGCGACGCGCGTGGTGGCCGAGAGCGCCATGACCGTGCATAGCAGCGCCGGGACGAGCGCCAGATAGCGGGCGCGTGAGCGTCTGGATGAGTTCATGGTTGGCATGGGCACGCCTCCTTGATCTAACGACACGATAGGCGGAACTCTGTCCGTGGTCTGATCCGTGGCTTGAATCCGTGGCTTGAATCCGTGACGGCGCGCACCGCGGTGCGCGCCCGAGGGCCTCCGACATCTCTACGTCTCCGTGGGCGTCCTCCTTTCCTGTTCCAGGAGCTGGCGTGATTCCTCGACCACGCGCGCCAGGTGCGCCGCCATCGCGGTGCGCGCCCCCAGCGCGTCGTGGCGCGCGATACAGGCCAGGATGTCGTCATGCTCACGCGTCGACGCGTGACGGGTCAGGGGCGTCAGCGCCCGTTCCTCCAACTGTTCGTGCAGCGGCTGGATCACGCCCTCCAGCAAACGGACCAGGGCGGGATTGCCGGTTGAGCGGGCAATGGAGAGGTGGAACGCGATGTCCCCGTCGCGATAGGCGTCGGGATCGTCGTCGCTGACGCGCAGGCGGCGCATCACCTCGTCGAGCAGCGCGTGGTCGCGCGGCGTGGAGCGTAGGGCGGCCAACTCCGCGCTGTCCTGCTCCAGCAGCGCGCGCACCTCCAGCCAGTTGAACACCTCGTCGTGGTCGGATCTGACCAGCAAGGCGAGCGGCCCAGTCGCGTTCCATCGGTCGTAGGGAGCGACGGAGATGGCGCGGCCCTGACGCACGTCCAGCATGCCGCGCGACGCCAGCACGCGCACGCACTCGCGGATCACGGTGCGGCTGACCTTGTACCGCAGCGCCAACTCGCCCTCGGAGGGGAGGGCCGTGTCGGCCGGCCAGGCGCCGTCCGTGATCAGATGGGTCATGTGGTCCAGCACCTGGTCGCGCAGACGGGGCCGCTCAAACGTCACGCTCATTGTAGTATCAACGTACCCCACTCGACAACTTATACGATATGTGATAGTCTACACCTGATCAGAGCCCGTGTCAACGCCCGCGGTAGACGGATGTCGCGAAGGGAATCCGTATGAAGATCACGAAGATAGAGTGCTACGTCCTGCTGGTCCCTGATGTCGACGATGGCGCGACGAGTTCGGCGCAAGACGACATCGTGGTGCTCGTGCATAGCGACGAGGGTGTCGTCGGCGTCGGCGAGGCGGACGTGAATCCGTGGATCGCGCGCGCCTGCATCGAAGCGCCGGGGACGCACACCATGGGCCTGGGCCTGACGGAGATGCTGATCGGACAGGATCCGCTCGATGTCGAGCGGCTATGGGAGAGGCTCTACGTCGGCTCGGCCATGAACGGACGCCGCGGCGCCGTCATCCACGCCATCGGCGCGCTCGACATCGCCTTGCACGACCTGCGCGGCAAGCTACTGGGCCAGCCCTGCTACGCGTTGCTCGGCGCGGACGGTACGGACGGGGACACCGGTCGGGGTCACCCACTCGCTGAGCAGGCAGGCGCGGACGGCGCGGACGACATCGTGCCGCGCCGGCGCATCATGCCGTACGCCTCCTTGCTGGGCCATGGCGCCACCGCCGACGCCTATAGCGCGTCGCTGTTGGCCATGGCCACGGAAGCGCGGCGTCGCGGCTTCCGCGGCGCCAAGCTGGAGTTGATCCTGTCCGGTCCCTACGCGCACGGCGGCCTGCGCGTGCCCGGCCATGTTTTGACCGAGATCATCGCCGCGGTCCGCCAGGCGGTCGGCCCCGATTTCGTCCTGATGGCCGACGTAGGCTACGGCTTCCCGGATGCCGCGACCTGCCTGGAGACGATCAGAGACTGGCAAGACTTCGATCTCTTCTTCCTGGAGACGCCCCTGCCCTCCGACGACGTGGATGGCCTGGCGATCCTGGCGCGCGAACAGCCGATCCCCATCGCCGCCGGAGAGTGGCTGGCCACGCGCTTCGAGTTTCTGGAGTTGCTCGACCGCGGACGGGTGAGCGTGGCCCAGCCCGATGTCGGACGGGTTGGAGGCCTGACCGAGGCGCGCCGGGTCTGCGATCTGGCCGGCGCGCGCGGGCGCCTCATCGTCCCACACGCCTGGAAGACGGGTCTCTCTATCGCCGCGGCGGCGCACCTGGCCGCGGCGACGCCGCATTGCCCCTACATCGAGTTCCTGCCGAGCGACATGTCGGGCTCGGCCCTGCGGCGCGAGCTTGTGCCGCGCGATTTCAGCCTGGTCGACGGCTACATCGAGCTATCCGACCGTCCGGGACTGGGCGTCGAGGTGGATCGCGACGCGCTCGAACGGTATCGGGTCGGATAGGACACCGTCACGGATGGGACGGCAACTGTATCCGACTCATTTCGAGGACCGAATAGCCCATCCAACCGGCGCACGGGAGGAGGATTAGCGGATGACGGTCAAAGACAAGACGATTGTTGTCACGGGGGGCGCGTCGGGGATCGGCCTCGCGGCGACCCGCCTGCTGGCGGCCGGTGGGGCGCGCGTCGCGGTCTGGGACATCAATGGCGCGGGCGCCACGGCGGCGGCGGATGACGCGGTGCGGTGTGGCGCTCCCACCGCCGTGGGTCTACGCTGCGATGTCAGCGCGGAGCCCGCTGTCGAGCGCGCCCTGGCCGCGGTGGAACAGCGCCTCGGCCCCGTCGACGGTCTCTTCGCCAATGCCGGTATCGGGACCGGCGGCGGCCTGCTCCACGAGTTGGAAAGCGACGTTTGGTCGCGTGTCATGGCCGTCAACCTGGGCGGGGTCTATCTCTGCTGCAAGCACGTACTTCGCTCTTTGGTCGCGACGGGGCGCCCCGGGTCGATCGTCTGCACGTCGTCCCCGACGGCCTTCGGCAGCCTGGCGGCGGGCGGCGTACCGGCCTACAGCACGGCGAAGGGCGGAGTATCGGCGCTGGTGCGCTGCCTCGCCGTCGACTATGCTCGCCACGGTATCCGCGTCAACGCCGTGGTTCCGGGGGCAACCGAAACGCCGCTGATGTGGCAGAACGTGGCCGAGGACGAGATCGCCCGCCTGCGCGACACCGTCCACGCCGAGGTTCCGCTTGGCCGCCTGGCAACGCCCGAAGAACCGGCGCGCGCCGCCGTGTGGCTGCTCTCCGACGATGCGTCGTACGTCACCGGCACGTACCTTGTGTGCGACGGCGGTATCCTCGCCAAGCTCTCGATTAGCGTCTAGCAGGCTGCCGGGCGATCTCTTGCTGGGCCCCGAGGGGACGTTCGCCGTCAGCATAGCGACCATGAATAATCGTTGGCGCGCCTAAGCTCTAGGATGACTGGGAGCGTGGGCGGCTCGCCCGCATCGGTCGCATCCACGGTGGCTGGCATGCTCACCGTGCTGCCGCGGGGCCAAGCGGGCGAGCCGCCCGCGCTCCCAGCTTTGCGCGCCAACGACAACCCACAGACCCTGGATCGCGCCATGCTTTGGCTATACTGGGTACTATAACGGAGGGATGATTAGCGCGCGATGCCCGGCATGACGGCAACGATGGCCGGCAGATGACGGATAATGGTAGCCGTGAGCCAACGAGTCAGCACGCGATCATCAGCTAACGACTAATGACTAACAACTAATGACTAACAACTAATTAGAGGTGCAACCGTGGCAGAGGTCGAGCAGTACGACGCGATCGTGATCGGGGCCGGGCAGGCAGGCGGGCCGTTGGCCAGCGCGCTGGCGCGGGGCGGACGCAAGACGGCCATCGTCGAGCAGGCGCACGTCGGCGGTACCTGCATCAACGAAGGCTGTACTCCCACCAAGACGATCATTGCCAGTGCCCGCGACGCCTATATGGCCCGGCGCGGGGCGGACTACGGCGTGCGCACCGGGGCAATCTCGGTCGATATGACGGTGGTGCGCAAGCGCAAGCGCGACATCGTGGACAGCTTCCGCGGCGGCAGCGAACGCCAGCTCAAGGAGACGCCCGGCCTCGACATCCTGTTCGGCCACGCGGGCTTCGACGGACCCAAGTCGCTGGAGGTGCAACTGCGCGATGGCGGCGCGCGCCACATCACCGCCGAGACGATCGTCGTCAACGTGGGTGAGCACCCCGCCGATCCCCCCATTGAGGGCGCCGACAGCGTGCCTATCCTCAACTCGACCACCGTGATGGAGCTTGACGTGGTCCCCGAGCACCTGTTGGTGCTGGGCGGCGGCTATGTCGCGGTTGAGTTCGGCCAGGCTTTCCGCCGCTTCGGCAGTCGCGTTACTATCGTGCAGCGCGGCAAACAATTGCTCGCGCGAGAGGACGCCGATGTGGCCGAGGAGGTAGCCAAGATCTTGCGCCAGGACGGCATCGATATCCGGCTGGAGACGAGCGCCACGCGCGTCCAGCCAGGCGCCGACGGCGGCATCGCATTGACCGTGCGCGGACCCGAGGGCGAGCGGGTCCTGAGCGGGTCGCACCTGCTGGCCGCGGCGGGACGCGCTCCCAATACAGACCGGCTGAACGCGGCGGCGGCGGGCATCGAGACGAACGAGCGCGGCTATATCACGGTCAATGAGCGGCTGGAGACCAACGTGCCCGGCATCTACGCCGCGGGCGATTGCAACGGCGGACCTGCCTTCACGCACATCTCCTACGACGACTACCGCATCCTCAAGACAAACCTCGTCGACGGCGGCCACGCCACCACCACCGGACGTCTGGTCCCCTACACCGTCTTTATGGACCCGCAGCTGGGCCGCATCGGGTTGGGCGAGGACGAGGCCAAACGTCAGGGCCGCAAGGTCCGCGTGGCCAAAATACCTATGGACTATGTGGCGCGCGCCCTGGAAGTCGACGAGCCGCGCGGCCTGATGAAGGCCATCGTGGACGGGGAGAGCGACCGCATCCTGGGCGCCGTCGTGCTGGGTCTGGAGGGCGGTGAGCTGATGGCCATGCTGGAGATCGCGATGATGGGCGACCTGCCCTACACCCGGCTGCGCGACGGCATCTTTGCCCACCCCACGCTGGCCGAGTCGCTCAATACCTTGTTCGGCTCCTTAAGCGATTGAAACGACGAGCCGCACATAAACGCGAATAGACGCGTATACGCAAGATAAGTCTAAGAAAAGTAATATATATTGCTATTCGAAGGCTTACCCTCCTATAGGTAGCAATCCCGTATAATGCGCGTGTATACGCGTTCATTCGCGGCAACCGTACCTCTAGTAGGGAGAGCGTGTGACGGAGTCCAGCGAGCTGACGATCCGGCCGCCGCAGACGCCGGACGAGGTGCGGGCGTTGTACCGGTTGGTCGCGGAGACCTTCTGGCCCTCCGGCGACCTCGACGAGGCCACGACCTCTCGTATCGGGCGGTACCTGACCGGGCCGGGGGCTGACCGCGCCTACCCCCACGGCGCCTATCGAGGCGAGACCTTCCTGGGCGGCTACCACGCTTTCTGGCGTCAGTTACGGTTGGGGCCGGCGCTGCTCGACACCGTCTGCATCGGCGCTGTGACCACCCGGCCCGAAAAGCGCAACCAGGGCGTGGCGCGGGCGCTGCTACGCCATGCCGTGGCGCAGGCCAAACGGAACAAGGCCGCGTTGCTGCTGCTCGACGGCATCGGCGACTTCTACCATCGCTTTGGCTTCGTCGACGCGCTGGACCTCACCCACTACCTGGTCGAGCGCGGGGCCGTGCTGGCGCTGCCGCCCGTGCCCGCCATGCCTCGGGTGCGCGCGGCCACGCCCGACGACGCGCCCATCCTGCTCGAGTTGTACGAGCGGTACCTTGGCAACCGCTACGGTGGTTTCGCGCGCACCCTGGAGCAACAACGGCATCGCCTTGAGCAGTTCGACCCTCACAACCCTGCCTGGCTGGCCGTCGACGCCGATGGCGCGGCGCGAGGGTACCTGCTGCTGTCATTCGGCAACGCCGCCCATGCCATCGAGGCTGGCACGGCGGACTGGTCGGCGGCGCTGGCCCTCCTGCAACATCAGGCGCGTCTGCTGGAGCAACCGGCCTTCCTCGACCCACGAGGAGAGCACTATGCGCCAAACAGCCTGCCCACGGAGTTGCGCTGGTCCGTGCCGCCGGACTCGACCGCCTTCTACCTCCTTGCCGATCACCTGCCCGTGCGCGGCGAGTCGCTGCACAGGCCGGACGCCGACTGGATGGCGCGCCCGGCCGACCTGCCCACGCTCTACCGCGCGCTCCTGCCGCTGTGGCAGCAGCGATGGCAGCAACACCAGGGCCCTGGGCACGATGGATGGGGTGGTATCCTCACGCTCGACGTGGACGGGGAAATCGCCCACCTCGACCTGAGCGGCCCCGAGGTCCGGCTTGATCTTCCCGCCAGGAAGCCCGCGCTGGAGCGCAAGTCGGCGACCGGCGGGGACGCCCAACGCAATCAGGATGACGCCGCCGAGGACGACGCGTCGGCGACGGTACGCCTGCCGTCGGCCATCTTCACCCAGTTGATCTTCGGCTACCGTCCGGTAGAGTGGGCCACGGCCCAACCTGGCGTCACCGTCCCGCCGCGCCCGCGGGCGTCGCTGGAGACGCTTTTCCCCGTCACTCCCGTCTGGATCGCCGGCTCGGACGCGTTCTAGACCATGGTCGCGGGTCAGGGCTCGTGAAAAGTCGTTGGCTCCCCGTTGCCTCGCCGCCCAACCCCAGACCTTCCGCATGTAACAATCCGCGAACTACGGTGTCTGTCGGGCTGTAAGCAGGGCCGACACCTCCGCCAGTGCATGTGTGAGCGGGACCTGGCGCGGCTCGCCGTCGGCGCGGGCGACCAGTTCGACCGCGTCATGCTCCAGGGTGCGGCGGCTGAGCGTGAGGCGCAGCGGGATGCCCAGCAGCTCGGCGTCGTTGAACTTGACGCCAGCGCGCTCGGGACGGTCGTCGTACAACACCTCGACGCCGGCATGCCGCAGGTCGCGGTACAGTCCTTCGGCCCTCGCGCGCACTGTGTCGTCCTCCAGGTTCAGCCCAACCAGATAGACCGCGTAGGGAGCGACCGACGCTGGCCAGAGCAGCCCACGCTCGTCGTGGCAGGCCTCGGCGATGCAGGCCATCAGTCGGCCCACGCCGATGCCGTAGGAGCCCATGATGATGTCCTGTTGCCGGCCCTGCTCGTCCAGGAACGTGGCGCCCAGCGCGTGGCTGTAGCGCGTGCCCAGCTTGAAGATGTTGCCGACCTCGACGCCGCGCGCCAGGCGCAGCGGCGCGTCGCAGCGCGAACAGGGAGCGCCCTCATAGGCCGCGGCGAGGTCGGTCACGATGTCCGGCTGGTAGTCGCGCGGCGCGTTGGTGTGCCGCAGGTGGTAACCCTCGCGGTTGGCCCCCGCGACGAGGTTGGGCGCCCGCGCCACGAGGTCGTCGACCACTACCGTCGCGCCCGTGACGCCGATGGGCGAGGTGTAGCCCGGCACGATGCCGGTTCCGGCGAGGTCGGCGGCGACCGCCGGGCGCAACTCGGACGCGCCGACGGCGTTGGCCAGCTTGGTCTCGCCCACCTCCATGTCGCCGCGCACCACGGCGAAGACCAGGCGGTTGCCCGGCGTCGTCACAAAGAAGGCTGCTTTGGCCGTGCGCGCGGCCGGGATGTCCAGTAGCGCGGCCAGTTCGGCGATTGTCCGGGCGTCCGGCGTGGCTACCTCCTCCAGCGGCAGCATCTCTTCCACCACTAGCTCGGGCTTACGGAAGGTAGCGACCTGGCGGTTGGCGGCGTAGCCGCAGGCGTCGCACAGCGCCAGGGTGTCCTCGCCGATCTCCGTTAGCAGCATGTACTCGCGCGCGGCGAGCCCGCCCATCATGCCCACGTCGCTCTCCACGGCGGTCACGTCGAGGCCGCAGCGACGAAAGATGTTGAGATAGGCTCCGTGCATGCGCTCGTAGGTGTGGTCCAGATCCTCCAGGGAGGCGTGACAGGAGTAGGCGTCCTTCATGGTGAACTCGCGCGCGCGGATCAGGCCGCCGCGGGCGCGCGGCTCGTCGCGCACCTTGGTCTGCAACTGGTAGAGCACGACGGGCAGTTGGCGGTAGGAGTGGACGGTGCGGCGCAGCAGGTCGCCCACGACCTCTTCGTGGGTCATGGCCAGCACCATGTCGCGGCCGGCGCGGTCCTTGAAGCGGACCAATTCGTCGCCGATCTCGCTCCAGCGCCCCGTCTCCTGCCATAGCTCGGCCGGGTGGACTACCGGCATAGTGATTTCCTGGCCGCCGAGCCTGTCCATCTCGTCGCGCAGGACGGCCTCGATCCGGTGGGTGACGCGCTGTCCCAACGGCAGCAGGGAGTAGACGCCGGCGGCAAGCGGCGCGATAAAGCCGCCGCGCAGCAGCAATTGGTGGCCGGCCACGTCGCTCGCGGCCGGCGCCTGGCGCAGCGTCTCGCAGAATAGGGTTGATCGGCGCATGTGATACCTCCACGATAGCTATTAGCCATTAGTAATTAGCCATTAGCCTTGCACGAAGGGAAAGCTAACGGCTAATGGCTAATTACTAATGGCTAGTAAAGAGCCCTCCGCCCACAACGCACGTGTGCGTCGGGACGAAGGGCTCTGTTCTTCGTGATACCACCCGATTTCAGAGGCGCACATGCACATAATAAATGGACATCCACGCGCCTCCCTCGTTCAGCGCCTGTAACGGTGGCGGCCGCAGCTCCTTCCGTTGTGTGACGACAACGTGTGCATCGGAGCCGGCTCACAGGTGGGTTTCCGCTCGTCCGCTGATCCAAAGGCTTTCAGTCAATGGCCTTCGTTCTCTGCTGATCGCGTGGTGAGCGTACTGATCCTGCTCGTTGCGTTGAAGGTAGTATAGCAAAAACGCACGCGGACGTGGTACGGTAAGGACCTGATGCTCCCACACGGGGTGTGCCCTACGATTGTGATGGTGAGTCCCATAGCCTTTGACCCAAGTCGCATGGCAAACCACGGCGACTAAAGTCGCTTGTCCATAGTGTGATCGACGATCGACACGACAGGGGTAGACATCCGTATGTCGGGAGACACTTCAGTGTCCGTGGTTTGCCATGCGACTTCAGTCGCAGGCTATGGCGGCAGGGTCGTGAAAAGACACTTTAGTGTCCGGCTCCTGCCATGCGGTTTTGCAGGTCGTAGAGCTTAGTGAGAGGAGACAACCGATGGCGGACATGCTGCGGTGGGGCGTGCTGGGGACGGCGAATATCGCGCTGCGCAAGGTAATCCCGGCGATCCAGGGGTCGGCCAACGGGCGGGTGGTGGCCATCGCCAGCCGCGACGGAGCGAAGGCGCGAGACGCCGCGACGCGGCTCGAGATCGCCCGGGCACACGACAGCTACGAGGCGCTGCTGGCCGACCCCGAGGTCGACGCCGTCTATAACCCGCTGCCCAACTCCCTGCACGCCGAGTGGACCGAAAAGGCGGCGGCGGCGGGCAAGGCGGTGCTGTGCGAGAAGCCACTGGCGCGCGACGCGGCGGAGGCGGAGCGCATGGCGCGGGCGTGCGCCGAACATGGCGTGCCGCTAATGGAGGCGTTTATGTATCGCTTCCACCCTCAGAACGTGCGTGTGCGCGAACTGATTGCGAGCGGCGCCATCGGCGCCGTCGGGCAGGTGCGGGCGGGCTTTGGCTTCCGCATGCACCCCCTGAATCCTACCAACGTGCGCCTGCAGCGCGACCTCGCCGGCGGGGCGCTGATGGACGTGGGCTGCTACGCCGTCAACGCCTCGCGCCTGCTTTTCGCGGACGAGCCGCTACGCGCCGTGGCCGGCCGCGACTTCGACGAAAGCTTTGGGGTCGACGTGGCGCTCTCGGGCGTGCTGGAGTATCCGGGCGCGCGCTTCGCCACGGTCGATTGCTCCTTCAAGGCGGGCTACAGCGGCTGGTACATGGCCGTCGGCCCCGAGGGCACGATCGAGGTTCCCCGCGCCTTTACGCCGCAGAACGACCCCACCGTCATCGTTATCACCGACAACCAGAGCCGGCGTCACGAGGAGCACTTCGAGGGGACCGACCACTACCGCCTGATGGCCGAGGCCTTCGCCGCCGCCGTGCTCACCGGCGCTCCCGTGCCCTGCCTGCCAGGGGACGCCATCGCCAACATGCGCGCCATCGACATGCTGGCCCACGCGGCCAGCGAGTAGGATGCTCTTGCACGTCGATTCTCCCCGTGGCTAGCATGGTTGCGGAATGGGACTACGATACCATGAATGAGCCGCAGTGGATCAAAGTCGCGTCATTTTAGGGGTGATCACGCGTTGGACATCGTGCCTCGCTTTGTAAAGAAGGGCGAGACGTAGATGACAAGGATGGCCCCGATGATCACGATGTTGAGGCTTACGGTGATGACGCCGACATGCGAAGGAAGATGGAGCGCCCAGCGTCGCGCCACGTCGGCGTCTACCGTAAACCAACAGGCCAGCAGCACGCTGCTGATGTATTCAGGGACCATGACGAGCACGCCCAGCACCGCGTCGAGCCCGACATAGATCGCGGCAACCGCGATCGTCAGGATGCCCGCGCCGAGCAGGGACCACAGGAGCGTCCATAACACGCGAGGGTCTCCAGCGGACAGGTAGCGCGTGGAAGCGACGGTGGCCGACACCAGGAGAGCGGCGTCGACGGCCAGGAGCAGAGGCGCGATCAGCAGCGCGCGGTTTCCCGCCGTGGCCAGCTTGTAGGACGGCAAGAGCGTGGTGAGACCGATGCGCGCGAAGCCGACCATGGCTCGTCCGACGAAGATGATGATCTCCGAGACGATCAGGTAGGCAATGTTGACGATCCCGATTGGAACGGCCAGCAGGCGCTCCAGGACACCGATAGCCAGGTTGCTTATCTCGACGACCGCGATGGTGATGGCATGGGCGATCTTGGTGATGGCCGCCGCGAGGTCCGCGACCATGTAGGCCAGTCCCCGCGCCACTCCCCGGCCTGGTCCTCGCGCGCCGCGCTCCCGATGATTGGGTGTACGGACGCGCGGGAAGCGCGGCGGGCGAATCAGCTGCCTCGTCCAGTCGATGCCGCGCCGGCTGGTCAGGATGGCCTGCGTGAGGTAGGCGCTGAGCAGCCAGCCGCACGAGGCGATGAGGACGGCGAGGGCGAGGTAGGCCAGGTGGGCCAGTCCCTGCGCCGCGCTGAGACAGAACAGCGCCAGACTGGTGACCATGACGCCCATTGCCATCGTCGTGAGACGCCAGGTGATGACCGCGCTGACCAGACCCACGGCGAGCACGACGCCGTCGAGCAGCAACGTTCCGCGCGGCGCGAGGCCCGTAGTGAGGGGCACGTGCAGCGAGCCCAGCGCGAGCGTGGTGGGGAACCAGCGGACTGGCGCCGTGAGCCAGGCGAGCCAGGCATGAGGCGGCGCATAGGTCCAGAGCCCGACCAAAGAGACGACGAGCGCGTAGAACAACACCAGCAGCATGAGCCCGATGGGGCGACAGAACAGCGTGTGCAAGATGAACCAGACCAGCGTCGTGGCAAACGCGGCATAGACGACCCACGCCGGCAGACCTCCCAACATAGACAACACCAGCGCCCCCACCAACGTGCGGAGCCCCCACACCCGCGTCGCCCGATGATCCAGGAGGGCGTGTAACGGTGGGAGATCGTGTGATCTGTCGGCGGGATGGCCCGCGTTGGTGCAGACTGGGACGGTCGCGGGGTAGTCCGTGGACGGACAGTGCGGGCAGGATCGACGCAACGGGACGTGGAAGATCTCGGGGTGCAGCAAGCGATAGGCTAGACCGTGACCGTCGACGCCCTCTCCAACTGGAAGGGGCCGGCGACGCGAGAGGTAGGGCAGGATAAGCATCGTGCTCAGCATCAACACGAGGATCAGCCAGAGGGCGCCGCGCGCCGACGCGTTGATGGGCGCCGCCTGGTCCCTGACGATGGCCGCGACGCCGTTCCATACCCTCGTGTGCGGCAGCCCGAAGATGAGCGCGGGCGTCGCATGCCCAGGGGACGGAGGAGGGCGATGGTCGCGCGAGCCCAGGGAGAAGTCCTGCTGGAGGGTAAAGGACTGCGCGCCGACGCGGACGCGGACGGTCATGCGGTAGCGTCCGGCGGGGACCTTGACCGGCTGGCCCGCGGCGCTGTTCAACAGGCGCCCATCCCGCGCGAACCGCCAGGTGTGCAACCAGATCGTGCCCCAGAGCCGCCCTCGCGGCAATCCGGGCGTTAGCCGCTTCAGCCGCAGGACCGGCATCCAGAGGCTGAACCGTGCCGCGTGACGACAGTGGCAGAGGATCTGCACGGCGTCCCCGCGCGCCGTTATCACTGCCTGCGCCAGCGCCTTGCCCGGCGACGGCGCCGCCAGGTCGTAGCGCAGCGCGACGATGACGGTTGTGTAGGGAACACTGTTGGGCGACATGGACACATATCTTCCACGGCTGACACCGAAAAGTTGCAACCGTGGATCTCTGATGGGACCGGGAGGCCCACCATAGTAGCCGTGCGCGCCGCTCCTCAGCGTTGCTTCAGAGAGTCTGGTGCGCATCGAAAGGACCCGCGGTCGTGGGCGCATGACAGCGGACGACGACGGCGGTTGGGAGCGGACAAACACATCCGCCTGACCTTGCACTGGCGGCATGGAGAGCAGATTGCCCAATCCTATCAAGAGTAGTGCCCGCCAACGAACCATTGTGGACTCCTTTACCCAGCCGATGCCCCCGCGCCACGCCGCGCATAACCGCCACCGCTACCTGTGCCTGATCGCCGCCGCTTCGGTGTCGCCACTCGTCGTTATCCTGATTATGTCCGCGACCCGTCGCATTCTCTCCCTGTCCGTGTCTCTCGACGCTACTCTCTAGATACTCCTTCGCGGCTGTCCATAGTGGGATGCGCGATAAATCCGATGGACACCCGAGTGGATAGCAGCCGTGGAGGCGCATGGCCCGTCTCAAGCCCGCCGTGGCCGTTTCCGGTGGCGAACCAGGACCAGTGCGCCGAGTACCACCAGCACTGCCAGGCCCAAACCTCCGGTGTACAACATCGTTCTGCCCGTGCCGCTGCTCCCCGCGCTGCTGCTCCCCGCGCTGCCCGTTGTGCCGATGAGGAACTCCTGCACGACCGCGTCGTCGGCGACATAGAGATTGCCGGAGGTGTCCACCGCTACGCTACGGGGGCGGGTCAGATCGGAGACGATGGTAGATTGGGTGTAGGTGGTGGCCGCATTGGTGGTGGAGGGCGTCTCCTTGAGCACCCGGTTGTTCTTACTGTCGGCGATGTAGACTGCGCTGGAGGCATCCACCGCCACGCCCCAGGGTTGGCCCAGGCCGGAGGCAACGGTGGATTGGGCATAGGTGGTGGTCCCATTGGTGGTGGAGGGCGTCTCCTTGAGCACTTGATTGTTGTCGAATTCGGCGATGTAGACAGCGCCGGAGGCGTCCACTGCCACGCCGTTGGGGTTGTTGAGACCAGAGGCAATGGTGGAGGGGACGTAGGTGGTGATTCCGTTGGTGGAGGAGGGCGTCTCCTTGAGCACCTGGTTTAAGGCGTCGGCGATGTAGACGGCGCCGGAGGTGTCCAGAGCCACGTCGTTGGGGTTGTTGAGACCAGAGGCAATGGTGGAGGGGACGTAGGTGGTGATTCCGTTGGTGGTAGTTGGTGTCTCTTTGAGCACGTTGCCGGAATCGGCGATATAGACGGCGCCGGAGGCGTCCACCGCTATGCCATTGGGATGGTCCAGATCGGAGGCGACAGCGGATGGGGCGTAGGTGGTAACGCCGTCGGTAGTAGAGGGTGTCTCCTTGAGTACAAGGTTGTTGCCAGAATCGGCGATGTAAACGCTGCCGGAGCCATCCATCGCTATGCCTCCTGGCCGCCCCAAGCCGGACGCAACGGTGGACGGGGCGTAGGTCGTGACGCCAGTGGCGTCAGTGGAAGGCATCTCCTTGAGCACCCGGCTGTTGCCTGTATCGGCGATGTAGACGCTGCTGGAGCCGCTCACCGCCACACCGTAGGGACTATTCAAACTTGAAGCGACGGTGGATGGTGGTAGCGTCGGTCGTAGAGGGTGTCTCCTTGAGCACCTGGTTGTTACCGGAATCGGTGATGTAGACGGCGCCGGAGGTGTCCACCGCCACGCCGTGGGGGTTGTTGAGACCGGAGGCAATGGTGGACGGGATGTAGGTGGTGATGCCGTCGGCAGTGGAGGGCGTTTCCTTGCGCACTTGGATAGCATCGGTGATGTAGACGGCGCCGGAGGTGTCCACTGCTATTGCTCCGCCTCCCGAGGTGTCCACTGCACCTCCCATAGTCCCCAAGGAGGCAACGATGGACGGGATGTAGGTAGTGATGCCAGTGGCGTTGGTGGAAGGCATCTCCTTAAGCACCTGGCCCTTGCTGTAATCGGCAATGTAGACGCTGCCGGAGCTGTCCACCGCCATGCCCGCCACGCCACTAAGACCAAAAACGCCTAGGCCTGAGGCGACGGTGGAAGAGATGTATGTGGTGGTCCCATTGGAGGAGGAGGGCATCTCCTTGAGTACCTGGCCGATACCGCTGTTGTCGAAGTCGGCGATGTAGACGGCGCTGGAGGCGTCTACTGCCACGCCACCGGGGTGGAAAAGGTTGGAGGCAACGGTGGATTGGGTGTATGTGGTGACGCCGTTGGTAGTAGAAGGCGTCTCTTTCAGTACTCGACTGCTGCCATCAGCGAAATAGATGGTGCCGTGGGCATCCACCGCCACGCCCGTAGGATTGCCCAACACTGTGGCGATGATCCGGGTGGGCGGCGTGTCCGCCCGCGCCACCGATAGGTGTGCCATACCGGCCAGGCTGCCTACGCCAATGAGGGCTAGCGCGCAAGCAAGCGCCGCCACTAGCCGGAAAACGGGGCCGAACCACATGTGTGGCCGTCCGCCCTCTTGTCGAGGTCGTCGTTCTCCTCCCGGCAGGTGGCCTTCCGGCAGGTGGCCGTCCATGCCCATGCCGCACCCTGTCCAATACGTGCGCTGCCGGTTGGACGTGTCGTGGACGGGCCGGAACACGTGCATTCGTGGCGAACGAGCCGTGGGGTAAACGGCAGAGGTGGCGAGCCAGCGGCGGGCGCGGGGCAGCCACGACGGGCGGTTTGCTACCGGGCGTGTCGGGGTATCCCTGGCGTGGCGAGGGCGGCTGGTTGGTGGCTGCATGGACGGGATCATCCTTTCTCCCTGCACATAAGGGCGGTGTGGCTACGGTAGGCAGGGCCGCGCCCCTGCCATGGGTGATAATGGGCTTGGATGGGGCGCGCGACCATCAGGGCGCATCGCGACAGCGCCGGCTTAGACATGTTGGCCTACAATGGATGGAAGGGGTGAGGGTCCGGGTGACGACTCCTTTCAGTACCCGAACTGCTTGCTAGAGTTAACAATGGCACTATCCGTATCCGTTCGCCCACACACGGCCTCGCTCAACCCTGGGAGGCTGCCGCGTGCGTTAGGAAACGCTCTCCCCTGGTTAGTTGGTCGCCTCGGTTGTGTCGTCGGCGCTTCCAGAGCTGCCAGGGGTGGGTCCAGGCGGGGGCGTTGCGGGTTGTGTCGTCGGGCCACGCCGATAGATCACAATAGCGGCGAGGGCCAGCAATGCGACGAAGACGACGGTCGGCCACGTGTTGTTGCTGGCGCCGGGCGGGGGCGGACCCTGGTATATTTCGGCGCTGGTCAGCCCATTGCCTCCCGTCGCCAGGACGTTGCCGTTGGGCAGCAAGGTGGCCGTGTGGTCGGCGCGAGGGGTGTTCATGGCGCCCGTCGGGGTCCAGGTGTTGCTGCCGGGATCGTAGATTTCGGCGCTGGCAAGATCGGTGGCGCTGTCGTTGCCCCCTTCGACGAGCACGCGTCCGTCCAGCAGGAGCGTTGCCCTGGCCTCGGTCCGTGGCGTGGCCATCGAGCTGGCCGGCGACCACGCGCCACTGATGGGGTCGTACAACTCCGCGCTGGCTAGCACCGGGCTATTGCCAAGGCCGCCACCCTTGCCTCCCGCCACCAGGACCTTGCCGCTCGGCAGCAGCACCGCGACCTGCCCGGTGCGCGCCGTGAACATGGACCCTGTCGTCGTCCAGAAACCGTCGTAGATCTCGGCGCTATCCGTCGTGTTGAGCCCGTTGGACGTGCCCCCGGCGACGAGCACCTTTCCATTTTGCAGCAAAGTTGCCGAGTGCCCGTAGCGGCGCACCATCATTATGTCCCCAGCTGTCGTCGTCCACCTCCCAGTGGCGGGATCGTAGCTTTCACTATTGTCGAGCCAGTTGCCGAAGCTATTGGTCAGACCGCCGGCGACAAGGACTTTGCCATCGGGCAGCAGGGTTGCCGTGTCTCCCGTGCGGCTGCTGCTCATGAAACCGGTGGGCAACCACGTTCCACTGGTAGGGTCGTAGAGGTCCGCGGCGCCCACGGCGCCGCTCTCGCCGGCGACGAGGACCTTTCCGGAGGACAAGACCGTTGCCGTCTCGTCGCTGTAGTAGCGGTCCAGCGAGCCGGTGAGCGACCAGGTACCGGCGGCGGGGTCGTAGATTTCGACGCTCTCGATGTAGTTGCCGAGGGGGTCCGTTTGTCCGCCCACCACGAGCACTCTGCCGTCGCGCAGTATCCTGGCCCGGTGGTACATGTGCGGCGTGCTCATCGGCGCGGTCGGAATCCACGTGCCCCCGGCGCTTGCCGCGACGCGTGTGGCTTGGGGTATCAGGGTGATCATGAGCAGTAAGCCGGCCGCAAGGCACATTCTCCAACCGCTTCGCCTCGCAGCGCGGTCAGCGTCACGCGTTTCCCTTCGTGCCATGTTCGTCTGTCCGGCCTTAGTCATTGGTCGCCTGCTCCCCCCCGCGTAGGGTCGGCGCGCTCGCCCTGTGGGCACTCCCGACGGGCGCCTCGACACTAGAGAGCGGGGCGCGGGCAAGAACGACGCCGTACGCTTGTTGCAGGTGGCGCTCGAACTGATGTGTATGCGTAAAGGCGCTGAACGATGACGGGGGCAGCGTCGTGAGTTGGTGTGTCAGGTCGACCACATCGACTCGGCAGCGAGACCAGCCGGTCCCTTGATGCCGCTGCAAGGCCAAAGGTTCAACCTCGACGCCGATGACCAGCACTCGTAGTGAGCGGCCATGGACACGTTGCGCGATCGATGCGACCTCATCGCGCGTGACCCGAGGCTGGAACACGGCGCCGAAGACCGGTTGGTGTTGCTCGAAGGTCACGATGTTGAAGTGGACACCGTCCTTGTCCATGTCAACCTTGCAGCCCGACCGCAAAAGCTGCGAGAGTGTCCCACCACCACGGATACGAGCCACGAAGCTGGCTTTTGATTGCAGGAATAACTCTGTCGGGTCAAGGACCGGAGAAGCCGCGACCATCGGGTTGGGAGCGACCGCCGCGGTCGCTCCCGCGCTCGTGGCCGTCTGGCCGGGCTCTACGCTTGCCGCCTGCAACTGTTGCCGCAGCGATTGTACGTCCTCGGACGCCACCCGTGGAACGGGAACTGGCGCCCGTGAGCGGTAGTATAGCAGGGCGAGTAACAACAGCAGGTCACTTGCTATTAGTCCTCCCATGCCGACGACAAACGAGGTCGGCGTGGCATTATAACTCGTGCCATCGAGGTTAAGCCCCTGGTAGGCGCGGCCGACAATCGAGAACCACAGAATCTCGGCGCCCAGGTTGGCGCTGGTTAGCCTGACGCCGAAGGGGATGGCGTCGTCTTGCCGGCGATGCAGGCGCGAGGCGACGACATAGTAGGCGATGGACGCGGCGACGTTCCAGAGGCCCAACACGGTCGTCAGCCCATCGCCGCTACCCAATTGCGCCAGCGCCACCACGTCGGTGATCACACCGGCCACGACGGCCAGCGCCAGGCACAACTGTCTGGCCCCGGACATGGCCAGGTTCTCCGTGGCGCTCATACCGGCGGGTGTTGTCGTCGTCATGCTCCATGGGCTGGTAGGCGCTGGCGTTGTCGTGGTAGGCGATGGCGCGATAGGCGTCGTCGTTCCTTGATCCTCTTGCATGTCGATTCTCCCCCTGGCTAGCATGGTTCTGGTTACCAACGAGTGTTAGTTGAAGGCCCAGCGTCAGGCCACCGATGTTCGGTGGCCTGACGTCGAGTCTCATACCTGTCAGGCGCCCTAGCTACTCGTCCCGCAGAGGGGATGCGCGCCGATGACGAGGGACACCGCTCCAATACCTTTGTGAAGACGAGTCAGGCGCAGATTTGCCGTTGCATAGCCGCGGCGGCCCGGCGTCACGTTGCCGCTGGCCTGCTCCAGCACGACGGTTTTGTGCCCGATGCGGCCGTGCCGGCCTACCGTGCGGACCTGGTGCGTGAGGGCAACGGACACGCTGACACGCGTCCTATCGGAAACATGGATCGTGACGCTAGCGGCGACCCCGTGCGTCACGTCTGGGCGCTGTCGTAGCGATCTGCCGTTGACCAGGATGCGGGTCACGACAGGCTTGCCGCAGCGGGACGCGGGCAAGAAGACGATAGCGGTTCGTGTCGGCGTCGGAGGCGTGGGCGATAGTGTCGGTGTCGGACTCCCGAATGCCTTGTTTTGCTCGCCCGTGGGCGTAGGCGATGGGGTTGGGGCGGCTGGCGGCGTTGTTGGGATGGTTGGCGGCGTGGTGGGGATAGGAGTCGAGCTTGGCGCCGTGGTCGGTGTTGCCGTGGGCGAAGGATACGGTGTATTGGTTGGCGTGGCGGTCGGCGTGTTGGTGGGCGACGGGTATGGCGTGTCGGTCGGCGTGTTCGTGGGCGGTGATGTCGGTGTCGCGGTTGGCGACGTGTTCATGGTGATGTTTGCCGTGAACGTGATCGCGTTGCACGGATTGTTCGCCGCATTGACGTCATAGGGCCTGAGCTCGAAGGCGATGACGTTGGAACCGGCTCGGAGGTCTTGGCCAATGGCGACCTGCTGGAACCCGTTCGACGGCGGTCTGGGATCATCGTACCCGAAGCCGAAGATGTGGTTTCCGTTGACGTAGACGTTGCCGAGTACGCCATTCGTGCCGCCGAGGTTCAGGACGCTCCCGTAGTAGTCGATGGCATACGGAAGCTGGAAGCTCTGGCGGAAAATATAGTGCTCGATCTGCGACGGACCGTAATAGCCGGTCGACGCGCCCCAACTCGAGATGTTGGACGCCGCGCAATTCTGCACGGGTGTTGTCACTTGCGTCGCTTGCATCCAGGCTGAGTCATCGAAATCAGCGTAGGTCCAGCGGGCGGAGTCGGTATTATCGGGGTAGGCGCTGGTGGGTGGGCTGTTGGATCCCAAGTCGATCACTTTGGCATAGGCGCCCCCGATAGTGAGTGTCGAGGCGCCAAAGGGCTGAAGACTCGGAGCGGGCGCGGTATTCGGGCCAGTATGAAGATTGAGACTGGCCGAGAAGGTGACCGCGTTGCACGGGTTGTGCGCCCCGTCCATCGCGTTGGGCCTGAGTGTGAAGGCGATCACGTTAGAACCGGTTTGGAGGTATTGGCCAATGGCGGCCTGCTGGAACCCATTCGATGGCGGTCTGGGATCATCGTACCCAAAGCCGAAGATGTGGTTTCCGTTGACGTAGACATCGCCGAGCACGGAGTCGGTACCGGCAAGACTCAGGATAGTGCCATAGAAGTCTGTGGCGTATGGAAGCTGGAAGTCCTGACGGAAGAGATAGTAGCCACGCGGATCGGAGCCATAGTAACCCTTCGTCGTGTTGTTCCAACCAGGGATAGCCTCGGCGCATTGTTGAACGGCGGGCGTTATAGGTGTAGCTGGCGTCCACTGGGAGGTGGCGTCATTGTAGTCAGGCCCGTACCAGTTTGGGGGGGCACTGCTACTGCCGCTTTCACTTAAGAACAGAACTTTGGCAGCAGTTCCATTTCCGGCATCTCCGATGTACAGAACCCTTGTTGTGCCATCGTGGACATGCTGAGCGTAGCCCGTCGCCGTGAACATGGTGGCGACGAGTCCGAGCGCGAGGCAGGCATGGAGGACGCCACGCATGGCTACGTGTCTCCTTTTCGTGTTGGGCGCCTTGGTCATCTCGACCTGATCCTTTCTTGCAGGTATGCTGTGCCTGCTACTAGCCGTTAGCCGTCACCAGCTAACCGCGTCTGATGCGGATGTATGACGCGGTGTGGCGAACGATGGGGCTATAGTATCACGACTTTGGGCGCGTGGATTAAAGTTGCGTAATTTTGGTCGTGACAGGCCTGCTCGAAGGAGCAGGCAGGTATGATGTCGGAGGCAATGATGGAAGCCCAGACGAACGGTAACGCCCCGGCGGATTCGCTGTTGGGGCAACTCCAGCGCGGTCGCGGGGCGGGGTTCTTGCGCGCTTTGCGGGAGGATGTCTCCGTGGTGCGGCCGCTGCTCCTCGACTGCCTGTTGCATGATCCGCGCTGGGATCGGCAGGTCGAGACCCGCGCGGACTATTACGCGGCGCTGATCGCGCATTCGGCCCTGCCGCTCGATCCCCTGGACGCCCATCTCCGCGCCGCCGAGACCGACGCGCACACCCTTTTCGATCGTGTGCGCAACGCCAACAGTCTCGCGCTGACCACGCTGCGCGCCCTCTCAGCGCGAGGCTATGCGCCTGCCATTCCTATCATGCGCGCCTACCTGGACTATGGTGAGTCCTGGGACGAGGCGTTCGAGGCTCTGATGGAGGGCGCGCGCGACATGGTGAGCGTGGACCGGATAAGCGGCGTGATCGACCGGCGCTTCCCCGACGACGACACGCTCGACGCTATGTTGCCCTCGCCCGGACCGGGCATGCACACGCTGCGGGAGCCGTGGCGATCCTTGCGCGCCGTCAACCCGCGCGTGGACCGCGTCCTGAGCGCGCACGAACGGGACGAGGAGCAGCGGGAGCGGCGTCAGGAGCAGGCGCGATTAGTCCTGGCTGGCCTCTCGGCGCCCGAACTGTTCGCCGGAGTTGATGCTGGCAATTACTACGTCACGGCCATGGCCCTCCAGGAGCGCGTTACCTCTGGCGAGTTCGACCTCTTGCTGGATGTGGCGCAACATGGCGACCGCTGGCAACGGTTCGTGGCCTATCGGGGCCTCGAACGGCTCGCTCATCCGGCGTCCTTCCCTGTTCTCCGCGCGTTCCTCGAGTCTTCTCAGGATGAGCCGGTCGTCGTGTACAACTCCGCAAGCCGGGCTATCGTCGCTCTACCGTCCGCCCTCACGCTCGATCTTGCGCGGACATGGTTCGGGTTCGCCTCCTCTGACAGGCGGCATCACGTGGCGCGCCGCATCCTGGAAACGCACGCCACCGTCGACGATGTGCCGCTCGCCCGCGCCGCGCTGCGGTCCTCGTTGCGCGCAGGCTCGGCGCAGTGGCGCGACTACTATCTGATGTGCGACATGCTGGAGATACTGGCGCGCTTCCCCGAGGCCAGCCCCTATCCCGAGGCCGAGGCCGTGTTCGAGGACGTGAAATACGCGTACGCGCGCATCTATGCCGCCGAGGCGCTCGACGCCGGAGATCGCGACCGCTTCGCGCGCGGTCTGGCCCTGGAATGTTTGTGGGACTGCGAAAGCCGGGTTCGCGAGATTGGCTGCGACAGCGTGGACCTTGCCGTGCCCGGCGCCTGGGCACGGCTGCATGAGCTAGCGCGCGATCCCCACGAGGACGAGGGTGTGCGCGACGCGGCGAAGGAGAGGATAACGTATGCTGAGCGGAGTTAACGCTCGGTATAGGTGTCGTGCGTTACAACGGACAAGGCCTGCGACTGCGGTCGCATGGCAAATCACAGGCCGACTGCGGTCGGTTGTTCGGCGGTAAGCCCCTTAATCCTGGAATAGGTACGCGTATGAGACGTAAACGTGTGGCGCTGGGATTGTCCGCGCTGGCGCTGTTTGTCGTGCTGGTAGCTGTCATCATGCTCTATTCGGCGGAGGCGCCCGTTACACCGACGACGGTGCTGACGGCGCGGGCCGGAGAGTCCGTGGGGGCGGTGGCGATGGATGGGTCGGGCGGGCGCGTCTACGTGACCCTGTCGGACTCATCGTCGGGCACGCTGCATGTGCTCGACGTGGCCGGAGGCACGCATGACCAAATCCTTGCCACGGCTAACGGTTGGTTACAGCCTGTCGTCGCGCCCGGTACGGGGCGCGTCTTCGTCGAGCAACAGTCGCCGGACGGGCAATCCACGCGCGTGGACACCTTCGATGCGCGCCGTAATACCCGCCTCGCCACGGTCACACTCCCACTCGCCGCTGCCGGTGATGTCGCCGTGGGCGGAGGCGTCGTCGTCCTGGGTAGCAACGGTCTTGAAACCTGCGGCAGCGCGCCGCCGACGTGTACGCTCTCCCATAGCGGCGTCGCCGTCCTTGATGCCGCGAACGGGCGGCCGCGGCGCATGCTGCGCGTGTCGGATCGCCCCTGGACGGTGGGCATCGACGCGCACGCCGGTCACCTTCTTGTTGCCAGCCTGCGAGAGGTAGGCAAGACCACCGTCACTGTCGTCGCGGTTTTCGACATCGCGACGGGGCGGCTCGTCCATCGTCAGGTGTTCAGCCCGCGCGCGACGGTCCCCACGGGCATGGCCGTGGATACGGCGACGGGCCGCGCCTTTGTGCTTGTCCAGCAGCGGCCGGCGTCCTTTGCACTGACGCCTGGGAGCGGGTACGTGTTCGTCCTCGACACGCGCACGGGGGCGCTACTACGGACCATCTCCTTGAACTACACGCCGGTGCAGGTAGCCGTCGACCGGGTCACGGGGCGCGTGTTTGTCACCGACAGCGGGCCAACGCGCTTCGTCCAGAAGGCGGCGGGGAGCGGGCGCATGGGGATGTTCCTGCCGGCAGGAGTAGGCTTCCTGCATATGCTTGACGCGCGCACGGGAGCGTCCCTCTCCACCGTGGCGCTGGGCATCGCGCCGGGGGCCATCGCCGTCGACGAACGCCACGGGCGCGTATTCGTGTCACACGTGGGCGGCCACGACGGCTACGGGTCCATGGGGACGACGCCGATACACCTGCCGGCTCCTGTCGCCGGTCCCGGCGGGGTCAGCGTGGTGGATGGGACGACCGGACAGGTCCTGCGCACCGTGGCAATCGGCTCAGAGCCCATGAGCATGGCTCTGGACGACCGGTCACAACGGCTGTTCATCGGCGACGCCGGAGACCTCTTCCCGCCGTCGCCGCCCGACCCATGGGTCTGGATACCGGGGCCGGTGCGCTCACGCCTGCCGTTTGTGGCCCAGCACGCCCCTGCCGGCCGGCCGATACCGGGCAAAGTGCTCGTGCTGGACACATCGCGCCTGTGAGGCCAGGCTTGCCTGCGTAGATGGGTGCGCCGGGGCCTGCGATTGAAATCGCATGGCAAACCACGGACACTAAAGTGTCTCCGCAGGTCATGATAGCTGCTTTGTGATGCTCCGGACCTCTAACGGCGCCTGCCAGCGACTTCAGTCGCCGTCGTTTGCCATGCGACTTCAGTCGCAGGACCGCTCTCACAATCTCGGGAGGTTTGATTCGACGCGTACCCCACCCGACCGCAGTCGGCACGTGTTTGCCATGCGACCGCAGTCGCAGGCCAGACCCCGACGTCAGGCCAGACCCCGATGTCGCATACAGGCCTTTCCGAACTGCCGCGCGCCTGCGCGAGTAGCGATGGTAGGGTAAAGTTGTGGTAGACGGAGATTGGACAATTTGCCCTTTCCTCTCATACACCAGGCGGTGGGCGTCCCATGCACTGATGGCGACCAACGGTGGGTTGGAAGCGGTCTGGCGTGGCGTAGGTAAGGGCGCGGTGACACGATGGCGAGCCGATTGTTGAGAAACGGTCAGAACGCGGAGACGACGCGATGGATGTGACGGCGGACGGGATAGCGGCTCTCGCGCCCGATGCGAGCGCGCTCGCGGCCGGGCGAAAACAGGCCAAGCCCAACGTCTGGAAGGGACTGGGCCGGTCCGAGGCGGCGCTGTGGGGCGAGTGTCAGGGTAGCGCGCTCTACCAGGTGCGGGTCGATCTCTCCGACCTGACCACCAGGTGCACCTGTCCCAGCCACAAGTTCCCCTGCAAGCACGGCCTCGGCCTGCTCTTCCTGGCGGTGGACTCCCCGGATACGCTGCCGCGGTCCGAGCCGCCCGCGTGGGTGTCCGAGTGGCTGACCAAGCGGGTCGCGGCCCAGCAAGCGCGGGAGGCGCCCAAGCCCTCGGACACACAGGCGCCGAAGAAATCCGAGGCGGCGCTGGCCGCCCGCGCCGACAAGCGTATGGCCCTGGTGACGAAGGGGCTGGAGGGGCTGGACCTGTGGCTGAACGATCTGGTGCGCAACGGGCTGGCCAGCCTGGAGTTGCAGCCGGCCACGTTCTGGGAGCGGCAGGCCGCGCGCATGGTCGACGCGCAGGCGCCGGGCGTGGCGGCGCAGCTGCGGCGCATGGCCGAGATCCCCAACGCCACGCCTGACTGGCCCGCTCGTCTGCTGGCGGCGCTGGGACGGCTGGCGCTGCTGACCGAGGCTTTCCACCGCCTATCAGAGTTGGACCTGGCGCTGCAAGACGACGTGCGCCAGGCGGTGGGCTGGACGCTGGAGCAGGACGAGGTGCAGGCGCGCGGCGAGGCCGTCGAGGACGAGTGGCTGGTCCTGGGTCAGTACGTGGTCCCCGAGGACAAGCTGCGCGTGCAGCGCACCTGGCTGCGGAGCCTCACCACGGGCCGCGAGGCTCTGGTGTTGCAGTTCGCCTTCGGCAAGGCGCCCTTCGCTCAGACCATCCCCTGTGGGGTGCGTCAGGCCGCCCGGTTGGTCTACTGGCCCGGCGCCTACCCGCAGCGCGCCCTGATCGACGCGCGCCGGGGCGCGGCGACGGCCTTGCGCGCCCGCCTGCCGGGGTGCGATCGCCTGGAGGACGCCCTGCGCGGGACCGCGACGGCGCTGGCCAGGCAGCCCTGGACGGATCGCTTTGGCTACACCTTGCGCGAGGTCGTGCCGCTGCGCGACGCCGCCCACGGCTGGAGTGTGGTGGACGCCGCTGGCGCGGCGCTGCCGCTGATCAAGGGCGAGCACTGGCGGCTGCTGGCGCTGTCGGGCGGCGCGCCGGTCGACCTGGCGGCGGAGTGGGACGGCGAGTCGCTGCGCCCGCTCGGCGCGATGGCCGACGGCGCCTATCACCTGCTGACGTCGGGAGGGCTGGAGTGATGGAGCCACTGGTACAGGTTGCCCTGGCCGGGACGGGCCGCGTTGATGTGAAGGGAGCCGTGCCGGCCAACGAAGCGGAAACTCTGGTGACGGAGCGGGCCGCCGATAGGGGCGCGGAGAAAGAACGGCAACTGCTGTTGCGAGCCGGCGCCAGCGCCGTCTATCGGCAGGCGGGCCGCGTGGCGGCGGATGGGGGGGTGAAGCCGGCGCCCGCGCCCGCGGAGACCCGCCCGGTCTGCTCGCCCGGCGCGGCGCGGCTGTGCGCCGATATGTTCAGCGACCCCGGCGTCGATCTGGTCGGCGGCCTCCATGTTCGGGTGCTGCCCGAGGCGCTGGATCGTCTGCGCCGGGCCGGGATGCGCCTGCCGCGCACGCTGCTCCCGGCCACCCTCGACTGCCAGTTCCACTATGTACGCTCGGATCTCGCGGTGGTCGTGGGTGAGAGCGGCCGCTGGTTGGCCCGCTTCAATCCGCGGTGGAACTGGGTGGAGGAGGCCCTTGCCGCCGCGGACGACGGCCTCCCGACGGATGCCGAGACCCTCTGGCAGGAGGGGACGCTGCCGCAACGGGTCGCCGTGCTGCGGCGCGCGCGCGGCCTCGATCCCGCGCGTGGACGCGAGTGGATCGAGGCCGTGTGGCCGCGGGAGAAGGCCAATGCCCGCAAAGAGCTGGTCGAGGCCCTGGCGATCGGCCTCTCCGGCGACGATGAGCCGTTCCTGGAAAAGGTGCTCGACGACAAAGGCGGCGAGGTGCGCAAGGCCGCCGCGGCGCTGCTGGCCCGCCTGCCGGGCTCAGCCTATGCGGGGAGGATGGCGGCGCGCGCCAACGCGCTGCTCGACGACGCGCCCTCCTCTGGCAAGCGGTCCGCTCCGTACGGACAGTTGAGGGTCGAGCCGCCGGCCAGTCTGCCCCTGGATTGGCAGCGCGACGGCATCGACCCCAGGTCCGCGGGAGACGGCCTGGGAGACCGCGCCAGCTGGCTGGTTGGGCTCCTCTCCGCCGTGCCCCCGGCCCACTGGCAGCGGCGCTTCGGGGTCGCACCGGCCGTGCTGATCGCCGCGGCGGGGCACGGCTCGCGTAAGGGGGACGACCCGTCGCTCGACGACGGCGCGTGGGGCTGGACCGTGCTCGAGGGTTGGGCGCGGGCGACGGTCGCCTACCGCGACGCCGACTGGGCGCCGCCCCTCTGGACCTGGTGCAGCGAGCACAAGAGCGCCGACAAGGTCGAAGAGGCGCGCGTGGCGAGCCTGCTGGTATCCTTGACGATGATTCTGCCGCGCGACGAGGCCGAGCGGTTGGTAGCGACGCTCTTCAGATGGGAGGCCGGCATGGGCGTGAGCAGCTGGACCGGGGCGCTGCAGAACGTGCCGAGGCCGTGGAGCGACGGGTTCGGACACGTCTATCTGGCCAGCCTGCGCGCCTACCTGGAGACGACCCTCGCGGCGGCGATGCGCGAACGGCAGCAGAAAGGGGCGAAGGCGTCGCACGCCGTCAGCGATGAGTGGGACCGGACCATCAGCGATGAGTGGGACCATACCATGCAAATAGCCGCGCTGGCCCTGCCGTCGGCCTGCTTCGACGCGGCCCTCGCACTCTCCATACCGTCCGTCACGACAAGGGACGACAGCTCCAATCAGTGGCAGCGGCAGAGGGAGGCATTCCATGCGTTCCACGAGACGATCCGCCTGCGCCAACAGGTGATAAAGGAGATACCGCTATGACCAGCCCAACGACGACCGAGACCCCGACGATGCCGACCGCCGTGACCGTGAGCGCCCCGCTGGAGGCGGTGCTGCGCCAGCACGCCGAGCAGCAGTTCGCCGCCGAGCTGACCGCCCTGGCCGAGGTCGACGACCGTCAGAAGCCGCCCAACTGGAGACTGTCCCCGTGGGCGGTGCGCACCTACCTGCTGGGCGGGACGCTGCCCAACGGCGTCGAGATCACGCCCAAGTACGTCGGCAACGCGCGCCTGATGGAGATCGCCGTGGCCACCCTGGCCACCGACCGCGCCCTGTTGCTTTATGGCTTGCCTGGCACCGCTAAGTCGTGGGTGAGCGAGCACCTGGCCGCGGCCGTCAGCGGCGACTCCACCCTGCTGGTGCAGGGCACGGCCGGTACCGACGAGAGCAGCTTGCGCTACGGCTGGAACTACGCGCGCCTGCTGACCGAGGGGCCGTCGCCCGCCGCGCTGGTGGTCAGCCCCATGATGCGGGCCATGCAGACGGGCGCGCTGGCGCGCATCGAGGAACTGACGCGCATCCCCGCCGAGGTGCAGGACACGCTGATCACCATCCTCTCCGAGAAGACGCTGCCCGTCCCCGAACTCAACAGCGAGGTGCAGGCGCGCAAGGGCTTCAACGTGATCGCCACGGCCAACAACCGCGACAAGGGCGTGAACGAGCTGTCCAGCGCCCTGATGCGCCGCTTCAACACGGTGATCCTGCCCGTGCCGGACAACCTGGAGGAAGAGGTGGGCATCGTGGACCGCCGCGTGGCCAGCCTGGGCCGCGCGCTGGAACTGCCGGCCGAGCGTCCGGCGCTGGAGGAGATCCGCCGCATCGTGACCGTCTTCCGCGAGCTGCGCAACGGCGTGACCGACGACGGAAAGACCAAGCTCAGGTCGCCCAGCAGCACTCTCTCCACGGCCGAGGCCATCTCGGTCGTCACCGGCGGGCTGGCCACCGCCGCCTACTACGGCGACGGCTCACTGCGCGCCGCCGACGTCGCGGCCGGCCTGACCGGGGCCATCGTCAAGGACCCCGTGCAGGACCGCGTGGTCTGGCTGGAGTACCTGCAGACCGTGGTCAAGGAGCGCGACGGCTGGAAAGACCTGTACAGGGCGTGCCAGGAGGTTCTGTAGTGGCGATCCACGTGTTCGGGATCCGCCACCACGGTCCCGGCTGCGCGCGGAGCCTGCTGGCGGCGCTGGAGTCCTTACAGCCCGACATCGTGTTGGTGGAGGGGCCGCCCGACGCGCGGGACGTGCTGCCCCTGCTGACCGATGAAGCCATGCGGCCGCCCGTGGCCCTGCTCGTCTACGCCGCCGAGCGGCCCCAAGACGCGGCTTTCTATCCCTTCACCACCTTCTCGCCCGAGTGGCAGGCCCTGCGCTACGCCCTGGGCCGCGACATCCCGGCCCGCTTCATGGACCTTCCACAGGCGATACGTATGCAAGACGTAGACGACCGACCGGCGGCCGACGGCCACGAACATGAGCCCGCGGCCGTCGTCGATCAGCCCGCGGCGGTCAACGATCAGCCGATGGCGGCAACGCTGACCGCCCCGCCTCCAACAGACCTTCCCCCGGACGCGGCGCCGGAGCAGCAAACAGACGGCGCGGCGCCCGAAGAGACGGATGCGAGGCCGATAGATGTGCCAGAACCCGCTACGCCGGATGCGTCCGAAGAAGTTGACATAACGGATAGGGCCGCGCTGCGCGATGACCCCATCGGGATGCTGGCCGAGGCGGCCGGGTACGAGGACCACGAGCTGTGGTGGGAGCACCAGATCGAGCAGCGCCAGGACGCCACCAGCCTGTTCGAGGGCATCCTGGAGGCGATGACGGCGCTGCGCGCGGATCGCGAGGAGCCACGGGGGACAGAGGCGCTGCGCGAGGCGCACATGCGCCAGACGATCCGCGCCGCGCGCAAGGAGGGGTTCGGCCGCGTCGCCGTGGTCTGCGGCGCCTGGCACGCCCCGCTGCTGACCGCCGAGGCGCTGGACGCGCCCAACCGCGCCCGCGACGACGCAGCTTTACTTGCAGGACAGCGGAGGGTCAAGGTGCAGGCCACCTGGATTCCCTGGACCAACTCGCGCCTCTCCTACCGCAGTGGCTATGGAGCGGGCGTGCGCTCGCCCGGCTGGTACGAGCACCTCTGGACCGCGTCCGATCGCCATGCCATCCGCTGGGTGACGCGCATCGCTCACCTGCTGCGCGAGAACGACCTCGACGCTTCCTCGGCCAACATCATCGAGGCGGTGCGCCTGGGCGAGGCGTTGGCCGCCATACGCGACCTGCCCATGCCGGGCCTGGCCGAGTTGCACGAGGCCGCGCAGACCGTGCTCTGCTCGGGAGACCCCACGCCCATGGCTCTGATCCGCGACCGCCTGGAGATCGGCGAGCGCCTGGGCGAGGTACCCGAGCGCACGCCAGCCGTCCCCCTGCAGGTCGACCTCTCCGCGTGGCAGCGCCGCCTCAAGCTCAAGCCGTCGGCCGAGCAAAAGATGCTGGACCTCGACCTGCGCAAGGAGACCGACCTTATGCGTAGCCACCTGCTGCATCGTTTATCCTTGCTGGGCATCGCCTGGGGCAAGCCGCGGCAGGGCGCGGGCGGTAAGGGTACCTTCCACGAGTTGTGGCAACTGCAGTGGCAGCCCGAGCTGGCCGTGCAGGTGGTCGAGGCCAGCGTGTGGGGCAACACGGTGGACGCCTCCGCCGTGGCGCGCGTCACCCACGACGCCGTGGCGGCCGACGAGTTGCCGCGCCTGACCCTCCTGCTCGACGGAGCCATCCTGGCGGCGTTGCCGCGCGCGGTGACCACGCTGCTCGATCTGGTGCGCGCGCGGGCCGCCGTCGCCGCCGATGTGCGCCACCTGATGGACGCGCTGCCGCCGCTGGCGCGCGTGGCCCGCTACGGCGATGTGCGCGGCAGCGGCGCGGCCGAGGTTGGCCCGGTGATCGCGGCCCTGTTCGAGCGCGTCGTCGTCGGGTTGCCCGGCGCCTGTGGCTCGCTCGACGATGACGCGGCCGAGGCCATGTCCAGAAGCATCGCCAACGTGCAGGAGAGCGTCGGCCTGCTCGATGTCGCGGAGCAGCGCGCGGAGTGGCAGGGCGCGCTGCGCCAGCTGGCCCTGCGCGACGGCGTGCATGGTCTGGTGCGCGGCTGGTGCTGCCGGCTGCTGCTGGAGGCCGGCGCGCTGGACAGCGCCGAGCTGCAGCGGCTGGCGCGGCTGGCGCTCTCGCCGGCGGTCCCGCCCGCGCAGGCCGCCGCCTGGTTGGAGGGGACGCTGCGCGGCAGCGGCCTGCTGCTGCTCCAGCAGGACGGCCTGTGGCAGGCGCTGGACGGCTGGCTGCGCGACCTGCAGGCCGAGACGTTCGTCGAGTTGCTCCCCTTGATCCGCCGCGCTTTCTCCGGGTTCCAGCCGCCCGAGCGGCGCAACATGGGCGACAAGGTCAAGCGGCTGGCGACGTCCGGCGCGGACGGGCAACACGTGGCCCTGAGCGGTGAAGACGACGTGGCGATAGACCGCGAGCGGGCGAACCTGGTGCTGCCGGTGCTGGCGCGGATACTTGGAGGTAGCGGGTAAAGATCAGTGACCGTGGCCTGACTCACCTGGCGTCGCGCGCGAGCCTGACGCGGCTCGACCTCAATCGGACGGCAATCGGCGATGCGGGCCTGTCTCTCTTACGTGCTCCGGGCACGCTAGAGAGACTGGACACAGGGCCATGTAGTTCTCGATCTGGTGAGCGATTCCCGACGGGTAGGGGCGTCGTGCATACGCCCGGATCGCGCCGCCACCGGGCGTATGCACTGCGCCCCTACCCCGGCCTGGTCAACCGGCCGCGAGAACTACATAGCCCTGGCCGGGACATCGCCCTGACTAAGGGACCGATACGGGGCTTGCGCATTGTCGTCGTCGCTCGGCGCTTCATGCCGCGCCTGTGCGGCCGGACCGATCAGTTTTTCGACGATTTTGGCGCTGGAGAGCACGCCGGGCAGGCCGGCGCCGGGGTGTGTGCCCGCGCCGACGAAATACAGGTTGGGCACATCCTCGCTGCGGTTGTGCGGCCGGAAGTAGGCCGATTGGGTCAGCACCGGCTCGATGGCGAAGGCGCTGCCGCGGTAGCTGTTGAGCGTGTCGCGGAAGTGGCGTGGGTCGATCATGCGCTCGGTCGCGATGTGTGTGGAGAGTCCGGGCATGAAGCGTTCCTCTAACGCGGCCATGATGCGGTTGCGGTAGGGTGTGGCCGCCGTGCGCCAGTCGACGTGGGGCGAGAGGTGCGGCACCGGCGAGAGCACGTAGAAGCTCTCGCAGCCGGGCGGGGCCAGGCTGGGGTCCGTCACCGTGGGCATGTGCAGGTAGAGCGAGAAGTCGTCGGACAGCGTCTTGCGCCGGAAGATGTCGTCCAACAGTGGCTCGTAGCGCGGGCCCAGGATGATGTTGTGGTGCACCAGGCCCGTGTCGCGGTACTGCCGGTCGGTCCCGAAATAGATCACGACCAGCGACATGCTGTAGCGCAGGCGGCGCAGGCGCGCGTCGGTGTACTTGCGGCGCGCCGACGCGGGCAGCAACTGGCCGTAGGTGTGGGCCACGTCGCCGTTGCTGACCACGGCGTCGGCGGGGATGTCCGTGCCGTCGCGCAACCGCACACCGGTGGCCCGGCCGCGCTCCAGCGTGATTTCTCCCACCTCGGCGTCCAGCCGCAGGGTCCCTCCCAACTCACCGAAGATGCGTACCAGGCCGTCGACGATGGCGCCGGTGCCGCCCATGGCAAACCATACGCCCCACTCGCGCTCCAGGTAGTGGATCAGCGTGTAGATGCTGGTGGTCTGGAAGGGGTTACCGCCCACCAGCAACGGGTGGAAGGAGAGCACCTGGCGCAACCGGTCGTCGGTGACGAATTTGGAGACGAGGCCGTAGACGGTGCGGTGCGACTGCAACCGCGCCATGTCGGGCACGATTTTTATCATATCCCATGGCGTCAGGAAAGGCTGGTCCGCCAGCTCGGTGAAACCCTTGGCAAAGATGCGCTTTGAGCTGTCCACGAACCGCAGGTAGCCGGCCTCGTCGGCCGGGTTGAGGCGCCGGATCTGCTCGACCATGCGCGTCGTGTCGCCGGAGTAGTCGAAGCTCGTCCCGTCGTGGAAGAAGATGCGGTAGAAGGGGTCGACCGGGACCAGGCGCACGTAGTCGGCGGGGGCGCGGCCGGCCAGTTCGAACAACTCGTCGACCATCCAGGGAGCGGTGATGACGGTGGGACCGCCGTCAAAGGTAAAGCCGTCCTGCCGGTAGACGTAGGCGCGGCCGCCCGGCTGATCGCGCTTGTCCACGACCGTGACGTCGTGCCCCGCGGCCTGTAGACGCACCGCCGCGGCTAACCCCCCGAACCCACTGCCGATGATGACGATGCGCATGGTCCCTCGTTCCAAATAGTCGTTAGTCGTTAGTCGTTAGTCGTTAGGACAGCCTCTGCCTGACACATGGCCGACGGCGGTCAGCGCCTCTTTAGTATGCCCGTGCGCCCCCGGTGTTCCGAGCACCGCACGCCGCATAGCGCGAGGCCCGGCAGCCGATGGCTTTATGCTCTCGGCATACCAAGAGGCAGGGTCTGTGAAAAGTCGTAGGCGCGCGGAAGTCCTGGGAGCGCGGGCAGCTTGCCCGCTTGACCCCGCGGCAGCCTCGTGAGCGTGTTAGCCACCGCCGTGGATGCGACCGATGCGGGCGGGCCGCCCGTGCTCCCAGTGTCCTTGCCCCCCAACCCCAGACCTTCTGCGCGCCAACGACTTTTCACACGCCTTTTGACAAAGGGTTAGCGACGCGCGGGTTCGATGCGCAGGGCGGAGCGGTCTCCGAGGAGGCTGTGCCATGTGATGAGGTTCGCGGCGTTCTCGGTGATGAGAGTGACCACTTGCTCAGACGCCAATTGTCGGGCGGCCAGCACGATCAGTACGTCGTTCTGGTGGTCGCGGGGCTCGATGGCGCCGTACCGCTCACGGTAGCGAGACAGGACGCGGCCACAACCGCGCCAGGCCTGCTCGTCCGGCGTCACGACGAGGCGCAAGCGCAAGAACGGCGCAAAAAACCGGTCGTAGCGCCGCCTCTCGTCCTGATCGCGGGCGCCGGCCATGATCTCTTCGGCCACGACCGAGCAGAGAACCAAGCGTCCCGCATGTATCAAGCGATCGATACGCGCTGTATAAGCGCGCTGCATGAGGTACGGGATCAGGACGGAGCTATCCGTCGTCCCATTTCGCTTGGCTGATGTAATCCTTAAGGTTATTATACACCAACCAATCTATCGATCGTCGATCAGGGATGGTAGGGGAACCCGCGCATTGTGCGTGCGATCTGGGTTGGCGGCCTGTCGTAAACGTCGAACAGCCGTGCCCGCGCGCATTGATGCGCGCGGGCACGGCTGTTGTGCGGTGCGTCGTCCGTAGGGTTAGGCGGCGGGGCGTAGCGTCTTGGTCGGGGTCTCGGCCGCGGCGGGGAGTTGCAGCACCCACTCGCGTCCGCGCTCCTGCAGCCCGGGCACGCCGCTGGCGCGCCAGTCATACTCGGCCATAATCAGCGCGCCGTTGCGGACCAGCCGGCGCATCTCGCGCTCGCTTGCCGTTCGCTTGATCTCGTGTGCCATCTTTCGTGTCCTCTTACCGTATAAATAACAGTATGCCTGGGGCTGACAGGCTTGTCGTCGTCGTTTGTGTGGGACTCAACGGGCGCGCTTATACGCCCGATCGTCGCTCGTCATATCCGTGACTGCGCCCTTCAATAGCATTATACGTGCCAGACCCTCAAGTGGATCACCGTGTGGCTTTGCCTGAGAGAGCGGCATGCCGTGCGCGGGGCGCGCGACACTGCACACCTCGCAAATGTCCTGCCTATTGCCTACTCGTCGTGCTCCCGCATATAGCGCAGCGCCACCGCGTCGATCACGCTCCCGTCCAGTGTGCTGGCGGTGACGCGTTCCTCCAGGTTCGCGCGCGCGGCGTAGGCGCGCAGCGCCATGCGGGTGGCGTCGTCAAAGACGCCGCTGGGCTGGGTGACGGTGTAGTCGCCGGAGCGCGCCAACATTCCTTGCAGTTCGCGGGCAAGGCCGGCGTCGATGGGTGTGAGGTCGCGCTGCCCGGCGGGCGGGAAATAGAGCGCATAGAGGTCGTGGATGCGTTGTAGTTCCGCGATCGGCGAGGGATGGTCGTCCACGCGCAGGTCGAGGTAGCGGTCGTTGTGGCCGCCGTAGCCGCCCCCGTCGCGCACCACCAGCAGCGCCGCGGCCTGCATACCGCGACTATCGCCGCCCGCCGCCTGTCCCGCGGCCAGCGCGCTGAGCAGGCGCTTGCTCAGCGGCCCCAGCGACCGTTCGAATGTCCCGGCCAGCGCCGCGACCGTGGCCTCGCTCACCAGGATGTTGCCCTGCGCGGCGTACCCGTCGCCCGCGTGGCCGCCCGCCCAGGAGGAGCAGCCCGACCCGGTGTAGGTCGCGGCGCGGCCTCGCGCGTCGACGATCCCGACCTGGCGCTCCGCCGCCTGAGGGTCGGCCGCGGTCAGGCGGTCGAGCGCGTCTTGTGGCCTCAAGCCCTCGGCAAGCAGGCGCAGCCCCTCCGGGCCATAGGCGGTGTTGGCCAGCGCCTGTGTGGCCACGGCGCCAACGCCCGCGCGCGCCCATGGTACCACGGCGCCGACGGCGATAAACCGGCTCTGGACGGCCACGCCCAACTCGCCGGTGGCGGCGTCATAGGCCACGATCGAGTAGGTCGCGACAAGCGGTGGCATAAAGACTCCTTATAGAATAGATAGTCCCCGGTATAGCCCTCGGACCTTCACCACGTCGAGCGGTCAAGGTCCGGCAGCGTGTGGTGTGTGTAGTGTAGCATCTTGGATGGAGGCGGCGATGCGGGCGCTGCAAAGGACGAAGGCGGCGATGCGGGCGCTGCAAAGGACGGAGGCGGCGATGCGGGTGCTGCAAAGGACGAAGGTGGCGCTGCGCCGGGGTAGGCGCGAGCGTCGGGACGTTCGCCCGGCGTCTATAGATGGGGCGCGCCAACCGACCCAACAAACGTGGCGACGGTACGGCAGCGGTTCTATCTTTGTCGTGCTCGTCTCCGCCACGCTTGCCGGTATCGCCGCCGCGCGTCCATCGGCTCGCGTCCCTGTATCGTGGACAGATGCTGGGCCGTCAACCGGGTCGACCATCAGGTCTGGGTCAACGACCTCGCCATTGCGACTCCATGAACTGGCAACTGGCAACCGACAACTGGCAACTGCCGTCGCGGTCAGCCCCGTGATCTCGCCGTTGCGCACGGTGCGCGTGGGAGCTGGACCCGTCGCCGTGGTGGACGATGCGGCGACCGGCCACATTTTTGTCGCCGCCGCTGGCGCCCATCAGGTGGACATGCTCGACGCTCGCTCAGGGGCGCCGCTGCACGCGACGACCGTTCACGGCAGCCCTATCCTCCTCGCCGCCGATGGCGTGAGCGGCCACGTCTTTGCCCTCCTGTCGAGTGGCGTGCCCGACCAGGTGAGCATGTTGGACGCGCGGACCGGCCGGTTGCTGCGCACCGTCCCGGTGGGTCAGCGCCCCTTCGGCATCGCGCTCGACGCTCCCGACGGGCGCGCCTTTGTGACCGGCTTTGACGACGCCGTGCTCAGCGTGCTGGACACGCATAGCGGCGCCGTGTTGCGCACAGTCCCGCTGTATCAGGCCCACGCTACCGTCGTCGCGGCCGACGGACGCGCGGGGCGCGTCTACGTGGCCACCAACGCCGGCCTCGACGTGCTGGACGCGCGGAGCGGAACGGTGGTGGCGACGGCGCCGGTCTCGCCCGGCGCGCTGGCCGTCGACGAGGAGGGCGGGCGCGTCTACAGCGCCGTGGGGAGCGGCGTGGTCGTGCTGGACACGCGGCGGGGAACGCCGCTAGGCGAGGTTGCCGTGCCTGGCGCGCCCAGCGCGCTGGCCCTCGACGCCGGGGTGAGCCGCCTCGTTGCTGGCGGCACGGACGCGGTGAGCGTGCTGGATACACATAACAACGCGGTTCTGCGCGGCATCCATGGCGGAGGTGAGACCATCGCGCTGGCGGTCGATCATCTCACCGATCAGGCCCTTGTCGTCACGGCCGGTCCGCTCGATGCGCCGGGGTCGGATCAGGGGCTATCTAGTGGCAACAAGTGGGGGAGTGGCTATACGGTCTGCGAATTGTCGTTGGCGCACGGGCGGGCCAGGGCAGTCTGGGGGCGCGGGCGTCTCGCCCGTCCCGGCGTTGGACTCGGGACGGGCGAGACGCCCGCGCCCCCAGACCGACAATTTACAGAAGCTGGAAGCGGCTACGTGAGTGTGCTCGACCTTGCCACGGGGACGCCGCGCGCCTCCCTACCCGTCGGCAGGACGCCGGCCGCCATCGCCGTGGACGAGCGGACGGGCCACGTGTTCGTCGCCAACCTGGACGACGACACCGTGAGCGTGCTGGCCCTCCATCCCTGACAACCATCCCTGTGCGGACTATGCCATGGCTAGCGCCGTGTCGGCCCAAGTTATGTGTCGACGAATGTTGTCGTGGCGCCAAGGAGCAGGCGGAAGTCATCATAAAATTGCCAGAGATGACTTATGCTGCCCGCCGTCGCTTGCCCGCCGCGTCGCGCCAAGGCCCGCGCCCAGAATGTTCCTGTTGGGCAAGCCCGCAGTGTAGCCCGCGATATAACCGGAGCGCCGCCGCTGGGGGGCAGCAGCGACGTTGGTCGTCAAGTGTGACGTGGCGAGGCCGCCGACGATAACGGCGGGAAAGACGAAGGCGATGAGATGAGGACGCTTCGGACAGGCGCCTGTCCAGATGTATCGCCCCTTACATACATGTGGCTAGCTGATACATCACATACATGTAGCCGGCTGATACATCTGGATTATAGGCGCTATCGCACGCTCGACATAGCGAAAAGTGGCTATGCCGTTCGGACAAGGCCCGAGCCCGAGCCTGTTCAGGCGCCCGTGAAACGCGGCGCGCGCTTCTCCATAAAGGCCCGCACGCCCTCGGCATGGTCGTGGGTACGGCCAGCCAGTTCCTGCATCAAGGCTTCGTAGTCCAGCGATTCTTCCAGCCCGCTGAGCAGGGCGCGGTTCATGGCGCGCTTGGTCAGCCCGATGGCGCGCGTTGGCGCCTGCGCTAGTCGCCCGGCCAGCTCCATGGTTACGGACATCAGGTCCGCCGCGGGGACCACGCGGTTGACCACGCCCAGCCGCTCGGCCTCGCCGGCCCGCAGAGCGTCGCCGGTGACGGCCAGCTCGAACGCTTTGCCCAGGCTGGCCAGCCGCGGCAGGAAGAAGGTCGCGCCCGAGTCAGGGATCAGCCCGATGCGCACGAAGGACTGGATGAAGCTGGCCCCCTCGGAGGCGATACGCAGATCGCAGGCCAGCGCCAGCGAACAGCCAGCCCCCGCGGCCACCCCATTGACCGCGGCGATGACCGGTTTCTCCATCTCGCGCAGGCGCATGATGATCGGGTTGTAGCGCGCGCGCAGCGACTTCCCGAGCGACACGTCGGCGCCTTCTCCCTCGCGAACGCGGTCCTTGAGGTCCTGTCCGGCGCAAAAGGCGCGGCCAGCGCCCGTGATGACGACGGCGCGGGCTGACGCATCGCGCGTGGCCGCGGCAAGGGCGTCGGCGAGTTCCATCTTGAGCGCCTCGTTGAAGGCGTTGAGCGCGTCGGGACGGTTCAGCGTGACGGTGCGCACGCTGTTGGCATCCTCGATTACCAGGGTCTGATAGGCCATTGTGTTGTCCTCCTGGTTGCCTCGTTCCTCTATCAGTCTTGACCCCAGTATGACCATTGGCCACGTCGCCGTCAACTCCGGCTATAGCCCCTACAGGGTCTGTGAATCGTCGTCGATGTCGATGCTGTGGGCCGACTGGGAGCGCGGGCGGCCCGCCCGCTTCCGTCGCGGTCGCACCGGTGGGGTGGCGCCCCCCCCGTCGGAGACGCCGTCCCTGCTCCCGGCAGGTCGCCATCCGAGGCGGGCGGGCCGCCCGCGCTCCCCGTACGTCCGCGCCAACGACTTTTCACGAGCCCTGATAGCCTCTATGTCCTATAGCGTCCTATCGGACGGGAGCAGTAGCGTAACGATGCGACAGCGGCGACGACGGGCACGCCGTTGTCTGGGCCTTTCTCGACTGTAGCCGCAAAGAAAGAGGGAACCAGGATCATCATGGGCAAGACCGCAAAAGAGGTAGCTGTCCTACTGGCAACGGGCGTCACAACCCTTCTGACATGTATCGTACTCGCCTTCGTCGATCTCACGACGGGCTTCTCCCTGTACGGCTTCTCGCTGTGGTTCATCGTCCCGGTTGGCGCGCTGCTCTCGGGATTCGCGGCCGCGAGCGGATGCTACCTCGCCGGTCGCTGGCTGAACTACAAACCAACAGGTACCCTCCTGATCGGCGTCCTGGCCCTGTCGGCCATGACATTCTTCTTGATCAACTACCTGGACTACTATTTCACCACCGTCGACGGCCAGCAGGTGCGCGAGTTCGTCTCGTTCACTGACTACCTTGGCATCGCGCTGAGCAACATGTCCCTTTGTGTCCATGGGTGCGTCGGCGGAGGTATTGGCCTGGGTCCTCTGGGATACGTGGCGGCCGGCCTGCAGGTACTCGGCTTTTTCGTCGGCGGCGCCTCCGTCTACGGCTACCTCAGTTCCCTGACGTATTGCACGGAGTGCGCGCGCTACTTTTCCTCCGAGAAGACCGAGAAACGCTACTTTCCGGAGGTCGCAGCGGCAGCTCAGGCGCACGGCGAGGTGCTTGACCTGCTGCGTGGCGGACAATTCCACGCGGCCCTCGCCCGGCATGCGGCCAGCGGTGAAGGGACGAGACAAAGGCACTTCGGCGCCGTATCGGAGTTGCGGCTCCACTACTGCAAGAATTGCCTGCGCCGTCACATCCGGGTCGTCTTGCAGCAGCGCGCCGAGGGCAAAAACGACTGGAAAGCCGTCCCGAAGACAGAGGCTGAATTCGAGACGGGCGCGCAGTTTTATCCCTCGCTTGTCGCGTCGTAATCGCGGGCCCTTATAGCCCGAACGGCCTATGGCGCCGTGCCGGGTGGGGGCAGTAGCATAGGACTCAACAGAGGGTAAGAGAGGGCAGGCAGAATAGCGCGCCGGTGCGCCTGGCCGCCCGGTCGTGATGCGTACAGGCGCCTGGCGCCTGGCGCCGCCGGTTTAACAACGAGAAAGGCTCATCCGTGGTCGATGGCTTCGAGAATGGCGCCAGCGTGGTCGATGGCTTCGAGAACAGCGCCAGCGCCGTGATGTCCGCCGAGAGCGCGGAGAGCAGTAACCGCTCCGTCCTCAAGCGCGGCACCGTCCTGATCGACCGCTACGAGATCAACAAAGTGCTTGGCCTCGGCGGGATGAGCACGGTCTATGCCGCTCGTGACCTGCGCTTCGCCACCACGTTCAAGCCCTGCGCCGTCAAGGAGATGGCCGACACCACGGCGACCGTCAGCGATCGCCAACAACTTCTGGCCAACTTCGAGCGCGAGGCCAACTTGCTGGCCAGCCTCTCGCACCCGGCCATCCCCAAGGTCTTCGACTATTTCGCCAACGGTAAGCAGGTCTACCTGGTGCTGGAGTTCGTGCGCGGCAACGACCTGGAGACCGTGCTCAACCAGGCGACGCAGCAACTGCCCGAGGCCACCGTGGTCGACTGGGCGGTGCAGGTCCTGGACGTGCTGCACTACCTGCACAACCACAAGCCGACCCCGATCGTCTTCCGCGACCTCAAGCCCTCCAACGTGATGCTCTCCGACGCCGACCGCGTCGTCCTGATCGACTTTGGCATCGCCAAGGCCTTCCAGGCCGGCCGTAAGGGTACCATGATCGGGACCGAGGGCTATTGTCCGCCCGAGCAGTACCGCGGCCTGGCCGAGTTGCGCGGCGACCTCTACTCGCTCGGCGCCATGATGCACCATCTGCTCACGCGCAGCGATCCGCGCCTCGAGGCGCCGTTTACCTTCCACGAGCGCATGCCCCGCGCGCTCAACCCCAGTATCTCGCAGGCCGTCGAAACCGTGGTCATGAAGGCGCTCTCGTACGATGTCGAGGGACGCTACGCCTCCGCGGTCGATATGAAGGCGGCCTTGCTCGCGGCCGGCGGGCGTGTGCAGACGGCCGGCCTGTCCTCCATCATGCCGTCCAACCCGGCCACGGCCGCGGCCGATGGAGTTGCCTCCGACCAACAGGTCACGCTACGCTGGCGCTTTGATACGGGTGACGAGGTACGCTCCACCCCGGCCCTCTCCGGCAAGACGCTCTATATTGGCTCCTACGACGGCAACCTCTACGCCCTCAACGCTGGCAAGGGCACGCTAGCGTGGAAGTTCGCCACCGATGCCGGGATCTGCGGCACGCCGCTGCCGCACGGCGACCTCGTCATCTTCGGCTCCGAGGACCACACCGTCTACGCTATCGACACCAAGGACAAGCGGGTGCGCTGGCGCTTCGCCACGGGCGGTCCCGTGCGCTCCTCGCCGCACGTCGCCGGCAAGCACGTCTACGTCGGCTCCGACGATGGCCACCTCTATGCCCTCAATCTGGCCAACGGCACCGAGGTCTGGAAGACGAAGACGTGGAGGCCGATCCGCTCCACGGCGGTCGTCGCCGGCTCAATGGTCTACGTCGGCTCCGAGGACACGCACCTCTACGCCATCGACGCGCAGAGCGGCGCCATCAAGTGGAAATTCCAGACCCTGCGCGGCGTGACCAGTTCGCCGCTGGCCCATAACGGCTTTATCTACGTCGGCTCGCTCGACTCGCACCTCTACGCCTTCGACGCCGAGATGGGCTGGCTGTTGTGGAAGTTCAAGACCGGCCACTACATCGTCTCGTCGCCGCGCATCAAGGACGGCGTCATCGTCGTCGGGTCGGTCGACGGCAACGTCTACGGTATCGAGGCCAAGTCGGGACGCCAACTCTGGAAGTTCGCCACCAACGGCCAGATCACCAGCTCTCCGGCGCTGCTCGGCGACACCGTGGTGATTACCGGCGTCGACGGGCAGGTGTACGGCCTGCAGCTGAAGAACGGCAAGAACCTGTGGACGTACCGCGCTGGCGGCCCCATCCCCGGCTCACCGCTCGTCGTCGGCGACGCCGTCTTCTTCGGCTGCAACGACCATAACGTCTACGCCATTACGATTAGTAAATAGCTATTAGTAATTAGCCATTAGTAATTAGCCATTAGTAATTAGCCATTAGTAATTAGCTTGAGTTGGTAGATAAGCGGTATGGCAGACCGATAATAGCAACGTAGACAATCATCAACGACCAAAGGCTAATAGCTAACGGCTAAGTACTAATGGCTAACAGAACGGAGCGACAATGCGCAACGTGATCGTCCACCTCACTAACGAAGACCCTTTTGTGGCCGACATGGACGAGCTGCCCGGCCCAAACGACACCAGCGCCGCCTTTATGAATCCGCGCTCACGCGATGGCAAGCCGCTGCGCTACATCACGCAGGGCATGTCCAGCCTCATCTTCGCCTGGCACCGCATCTCGTTTATTGAGGTCATGGCTAGCGAAGAGGAGCGCCGCGAGGTCGTCGAATTCTTCCGCGAACGCTGACGTACAATCTCTATGTTGTTTCCTGAAAGTACTAATTGGGCTAACCAACTCCCAGCGACTTCAAAGCTGCTATCCGAGGAAAGGTAAGGCGCGATGGATCAGCGGGGAGCGGCGAGCGTCTCGCCGATGGTGGCGCCGCAGAGCACCACGTCGTCGTCGTACAGTACGATGGCCTGGCCGGGCGTGACGGCGCGCTGCGGCTTATCAAAGACGACGCGGATGCGGCCATCCCCGTCGGGATAGACGCGTGCGGGCATCCGCTCGCTCTTATAGCGGATCTTGGCCAGCACTGAACGCCCGGCGGCCAGTTCGTCGAGCGAGGCGACCGAGGTCAGCATCAACTCGTCGGCCAGGGCCTCGGCGGCGTAGAGGGCGCGCTCGGGCCCGACGGTGATGGTGTTTGTTTCCGGCGCGATGCCAACCACGTAGGCCGGTTCGTTGAGCGCCGCTCCGAGGCCCTTGCGCTGGCCCACGGTATAGGCGCCGATGCCCGCGTGCTCGCCCACCCGCACGCCCTCCACGTTGACCAGCGGGCCCGGCCGCACGGCGTCGGGGAATCGCTCAGCCAGTTGGTCGGTGTAGTGGCCGTGGTTGATGAAGCAGATCTCCTGGCTCTCGGGCTTGCCGGCCACGATCAGGTCCAGTTCGCGGGCCAGCGCGCGGATCTCCGCCTTCTGATAGCCGCCGACGGGCAGCAGGGTGCGCGCCAGGTGCGCCTGGTCGAGCGGGTAGAGCACGTACGACTGGTCCTTGCGCGCGTCGACGGCCTGGCGCAGCAGGTGGCGGCCACTGGCCCCATCATAGGTGACGCGGGCGTAGTGGCCGGTGGCGATGTAGCGCGCGTCAAGCGCCCGCGCCTTGGGCCAGAGGGCGTCGAACTTGATGAACTGGTTGCAGCGCACGCAGGGATTGGGCGTGCGTCCACGCGCGTACTCCGCGAAGAAGAGGCCCATCACGCGGTCGGCGAAGGCCTCCTTGAGGTTAAGCACGTAGTGGGGGATGCCGAGTTGCGCGGCGACGCGGCGCGCGTCCTCGGCGGCGGAGAGCGAGCAGCAGGCGTCCTCGCGCACCACGGCATTGGGGTCCTGCTCGGGCCACACGTTCATGGTCACGCCCACCACATCGTAGCCCTGCCGCACCAGCAGCGCCGCCGCGACCGACGAGTCAACGCCGCCGCTCATGGCGACGAGCACGCGCGTCTTGCCCTTATCATCCTGATTGTTGTCCATACGTACAGTGTATCGCATGCACTATACCCAGCGGAACGCGTGACCTTCTACATCTCAGTCCCCCATGGCCGCTGCGGCGGCCCCCCCCGCCGATGAAAAGGGGTCTTTTTCATCCCAGTCCCCCATGGCCCCTGCGGGGGCCACCCCCGCGG
>JAABUX010000925.1_pt1 | contig 46748 bp, 53 predicted proteins | sample 5561851 | NCBI WGS metagenome assembly JAABUX01 (sample SAMN10711883, study PRJNA513361) | rock metagenome | isolation source: Antarctica rocks | place: Antarctica: Victoria Land, Richard Nunatak red sandstone | collected 2016-01-03 | reverse complement strand
TCAACGCGGCGAACAAGTTCTTGGGGGCCAGGAACCCGGTATCGGATGCGCTGCGAAACTCCGGCGTAGAGAAGCCGAACTTTGGTGTGCTCGGTTTAGACCCGGGCGGACCGATGCGGACCATAGCTGGTGGAAAGTCAAAGCCGCCTGTTGGTGGTTTCGCTGGCCTTGCCCAAGCCTTAGGCTTGTCGACCACAATCTCACCGATGCCGAGCGGCGATGCTGATGGCCAAAGGGCACGCCGCTCCGTCGTCGGCGGCCGATCAGCATCGCCGAGCCGGCGGACTAAAACAAGAGAAGTTGGCGCGCCCATCGTGATTCACGGCGACATCATCGTAAAAAGCGATCCGAAAGGGTCGCCCGAGCATCATGCGCGTGAATTGCTGCGCGCCGTACGCAAGACGAGCAGCGAGGCCCCGAGCGGTTCAACCTCTCGTGGCAGCGTGATATCCCCTCGCATCGGCATGCACCGGGCGGTAAACGCAGCCTAAAGACTCGCTCTGCGAGCAGCTCGTAGTGATGGGGCGCACCATCTGCGCTTGCTTGAAGCATAGACGCATCGCTGTGCGACGTCTCCTCGGAGCTAGGTCGGCAAGGAACCCACGATAACCGGCTAGCACGCCGTGAAGATGGCTCGTGTCGAATACAACCGACAGTATTTGGTCACAATCGACACCGATACGCAAGGCGAGCTCACACGCGGCTATATGGTTCGAATGCAAGTAGAGAACGGCGTGCGAGTGCGTTTCGCTGTGTCGCTTCAGGTCCGAGATTTGGCCAGCGGTCGCCTTAAGGAGGTCGCGCGGTATGACGACTTTCGGGGATTTCACCGCCACCTTCCGCCGGATCCTGACGTTCATGAGTGGCTAGAGGGTGTTTCGGAGACCGATCAAGTCCGTTTCGCGATACGGGATATTGCCTTGAACGCGGATAAATACTCGCAGCACGCCCAGGTAGCCGGGTACGAAACTCCAGAGGATGAGGAATGAGACCGATCGTTAGCAACAGCGAGAAAGTGAACGCGGCAGCCGCCGTGGCCCTTTCGTTGCTCGAGCACGCGTCGGAGATGACCGAACGCTATCCGACTGGCACGCGGTTTACGCCTCTGGGCACCGAGGATGGGACGCTCAAGGTTCTCGTTGAGACCCCGGACGGCATCGACGCCGTCGAGCGTGTTCTTGCCGGCTCAGCCGTCTAACACCGCTCGCGCCCATTCCCGGCGCCAGGCGCGTTTCTGAGGTCGTGTAGCACCTAAGGGTCGTCGGCGAAAGCCAGCCTACTTTCAGACCACTTATCGTCGCTGGCGTGCTTAAGAAATCTTTCGGTAACACGCTCCTCGAGCGGCTACATCCGCAGAAAGCGTCCAACGACCCGGATGATATAGCGATTCCGAACGCGGCGCGCGATCGGGAGCGGGTTGTCGGCGACAAGCTTACCCAGCCGCGCGAGCCCAGGCCGAAAGCTCGCGCCAGGCGAGCTCCGTTAGCTCAGGCAAGAATCGCGGAAAGCGCCGGCGCCTCGAACGCGTCAGCACGGCGAATATAGCCCTGCACGACGGCCAGCGACCGATGCCGCGTTGTCCGCATGATGTTGTCGAGAGAGACGTTTGCCTGGGCCGCGGCGGTCACGAACCCCGAACGCAGCGAGTGCCCCGAGAAGTCGCCGTCGAGCCGCGCGCGCTTCGCTAGCCGCTGTACGAGGTTCGCGACGTCGCGACCCGTGATAGGAAGCGCCTGAACCCGCCGATGTGGCGAAAGCGACCGGAAGACCGGACCGTCGACGATGCCGGCGGAGTCGATCCACGCACGCACGGCGCGGACGGCGCACAGCGAGGCGTTCTCGACGAACGGAACTGCGATCTCCTGACCGGAGCTTTCCTGGTCCGTCTTTGAGCGCCGGATCGTCAGCAGCAGACCCCGCTTCGAGAACCGGAGATCCTCAAGGCGCAGAGCTGCCAGTTCGGAGCGCCGGAGCGCCGCGGCGAACCCTAACAAGATTATCGACCGATCGCGCCGCGCAGCGAGGTCGTCGCCGCGGATCGCGAGCAAGAGCGACCGCAGCACCTCAATTGTGACAGCGTCGACCCGGCGCTGTACGGTTCCCTTCTGGCGTGCGATGCCAGAAACGACCTCGCGGACGATCCGATGTGAGCATGGTGACTCGAGGCCGGCGCGGCGATGACGAACGGAGATAGCCGCGAGCCTCCGTCGGATCGTCGCGACCTTGTGCGTCGAGCCGAGGCTCGAGACGTACAGCACGACCGTCTGCGCCGTCGCGGGGAACGACGCGAGACCGTGCGCGGCACAGAAGGCGTCGAAGTCCCGCAGGTCGCTCGCGTAGGCCCGGCGCGTCGCCGAAGACGACGACGACTCTGCGAACGAGCGGGCACGCTCGACGAGGGCATCCACCGCAAGCGCGTGCGGGAGCGGGTCGAGGGCGGCGAGCGCGCTCATAGGACTTGGATACGACCGCTGCAGTGATCCTCGAGAGTCGACTCGTGAAGGCACGGCTGCCCGAGAAAGGCTTGCGCGTTATCGGCGTACCAGTGCCGCTCGCATCCAGTGCAGCGCAGGTTCGCCGGCTCGGCGGTATCAGCGGCAGCGACGCGCGTCATGCACTCAGCCGCGATGCGGGCGAGCGGGTCCGTGTAGTCGCCGATTGCGACGACGGTGGCGGGAGCGTCCGGCTCGCGCCCTGCGTGGAAAGCGCGGCGACGAGCGAGAAACTCGTCCGCGGGCCGCTCCCGGTCTGCCACTACCAACGCCGCCGCAGCGCTCGAGCGATCCGCGCAGCTCGGACGGCGCGCGGGCCGCCGAGTCTGCGAACCGTACGCATGACAAGCCAGGCGCGCAGCCAGTAAGCCAGCCTCATTTCCCGATCACGCCGGCACGGCGATGGCATCATGGCGCGCGTTCTCAGCGTCGCGTTGAAGATACGCTCCGAGTTGCTCCAATTCGTCGAGGAGCGTTGCACGATGGTCTCCGAGCGGCTCGTTGACGACGGCAAGCGCTATACGAACGCCGCTGACCATCGCTCGTCCTATGACGAGTTGCAGGCGTGCATCCTGCATTGTCTTTTCGTCGACAAGCCCATCGACGACGGTGCCTAGATTACACGTCGCGTCATCGTCGTCGAGTGATCCTACGTACGGAAGGTCGAGTTGGCGAGCCCAGTGCCCGATCAATTTGTCGACGACTTCAACGTCGAACGAGTTCGTTTGGGATTGGATACTCATGCTGAAAGAGTCCCTCGTAGCTTAGAGTGAGATGGAAGAGAACGGTACGCGCGCGCCCCGTCGGCGTCGCGCTCAATGTCAGCGGCAAGGCGCTGAAGTTCGGCAAGGATGCCGGATTGCGGGTCGTTTAAATCCGTGGTGACCAGGATCGTGAGGCGGATGCCGCACGCTACCGCGGCGCCTAAAGCGGCGTGCGCGGATGCACCGCGCAGCGTGCCGTCCTCAATGACCGCCGAGAGAGCCGTCGTCAGTACAGCCGAAACGGTCCCACGGTTTTCGGCCATGCCGGGGAGATCGAGTCCCCGAGTAAGGCGCGCAACGCGCCTTTCAACGTCTCGCGTGGACTCTATGGTGTCCGTGTCCGCGCGGCTATACGATGCCATGCGGACCGCCTTCTTGCGCATCCTGCTCGTCACGCAGACGTTCGCGCGTCCGCTTGATATGTTCGCTAGCCGCAGACCTTGCAATGGCCGCGGCCTGCTCGAGAACGTTAGCGGCGACGTCTTCGCCGGCGAGCGCGTCAGGGCGCAGGCGCCTCTCTATTCGAGCCGACTGCGAAGCCATCTCAGCCGAAAGCTTTTCGAGCGCCCTAATGCGATCGTTGCGCGAGGCATCGTCGTGCATCACGCGGTCACCGTACGATCGGCGAGAATGCGCAGATACGCGGCGGCTGCGTGCCAGCAGGGCGTTCCGCTCGTCGTGCCCGCCTTGCAGTCGCACAGAAATGTCTCGGCGTTCACTGCCCAGACGGTATAGCGGGCGCCGCTCCGGCCCGTCACGCTGTAGCGGTCATTACCGCGTGGCTCGGCGGCGGTCGCGCCACCATTCACCTTCGCGGCTTCGAGTCGGCCTTCGATCTTCTCGCGGTGCGTCTTGGTCCGCGAGGACGAAGCCTGATATGATGCAGTGGTCACTGGAAATTCAACCTTTCCGGTGGCTAGGACTCGGCGGTGTTAGTAGCACCGTCTGGTCCGCTTTTGTTTTCATCGCCGATAAAGGGAACCTTATCGGCACGACCTCATCATACAGTCTCAACAGCCTATTTGCAACCTATAGGACCAACTCTGCCCATCTCTGACCCTCGACGGCACACAGATTTGGGCACGAATCCACAAAGTCGTGTGTAGCCTGACAGGTCTGAAAAACCTGGTGTCGCCAGTTCGATTCTGGCTCTCGGCAGATTCGTTTACGAGGGCCTTGGGCCCAAGAAACTGCACGCCTCGACCGTATCATGAAAAGATCGAACGGCTGCGGGCGTACTCGGAACCTTTCGTAGGTACGAATCAGGGCCGTCTCACCTACGACGCGCGTCGTGCCGTGCGTCAGCGAGCGGAGGGAGAAGCTCCGGTGTGACCTCGTAACAAAGCGCAACTCGAGAGCGCGCTCGACTTGGCGCCGGAGCTTGTTCGCCGTCTCGCTCTAGAGGGAAGCCGGACCCGTCGTCGTGAGCGTTGGCCGGCCGCACCGCCCGCCTGTTTGCGCGGCCACGAAGGTCATGGAACGTGGAGCCACAACTGACGTTTTGACAAAACCGAAGTCTTGGGTTATTCTATCGGCGTGCCGCAGGTAGCGCGCGTTGGGAAGTTTACGATTACCGTCAACACCAACGACCACGAGCCTGCTCACGTTCACGTTAGGTTTGACGACTGCGAAGTGATCGCCCTCATCGGCACGACCGTCGTACTTCGCGACGTCGTCGGCAGAGTGAAAACACCCGACATCGTGCGTGCTCTCGAAGCAGTCGGCAGCGTCGTCGACCAATGCAATGCAAAATGGAAGGAGATTCACGTTGAGAAAAAGCCAAAGCCGCGTCGTAATCCCCACAGAAAATGAAATCGAGCAGGCGCGCGCGCGCGGCGAGGCGCGAGCGGCTTTCTATGGCCGAAGTCTAAAATACGATCGCGGAATCTTCCATCTCGCATTGCGAAACGGGCTCGCCGTCAGAATCCCCGCTAAGATGATCGCGGAACTTGCAGCTGCGACTCCTTCTGAGATTCGCGCTGTTCGGCTAACACCAGATGGCGGGACACTCGAACAGCGCCAGCTTGACGTCGATATCTCAGTTCCGGGGCTCTTGCGCGATTTGCTCGGGTTCGACGCGCAAAGCCGCGGTGGGAAGGCGCGATCGGCGGCAAAGGTTGCGGCTGCTCGGGTTAACGGCGCGAAAGGCGGACGACCTACGAAGGTGCTTGCTTAGACGGCTGGGCATTTCCCCACGACTTCTCTATCGCGCTAAAAGGGGCGATCTCAGCCGAACACATGCGAACAGCTCGATTCTTCTCGAGGTTCGACGTCACATGATCTCCGGGCGGCCGCACACAACGGCAACCATCCTCGAACACAGCCCACACAGGGTCTGAAAAACCTGGTGTCGCCGGTTCGATTCTGGCTCTCGGCAATTTTTAAGCCCGTAGAACTGCTCGCGGATCGGGTCCGTTTGGGTGTGCCGAAGCGTTCCGCTAGGAGCGGGTCGGCTTTTTCCCGATTTGCATCTGTAAGACTCGGCGCAGCCAACTTTTGCATGACGATATCGGCGCGCTGTCCGCGCGAAGAAGGCGACCTCTATGAAGCTCATGATGAAAACCGTTCAACATCGTATCGGCGGCGTCGAAACCAGTGGCGATTCGGTTCGTACGGCGCCCGTGTGGGATCCGGCGACGGGCGAGCAACAAGCCTCGGTCCTGCTCGCGGAAACAACCGATGTCGATGCTGCCGTCCAGGCCGGTCGTGAAGCGTTCCAGATCTGGCGGACCAGCTCGCTGACGCGCCGGGCTCGCGTGATGTTTTCGTTTCGCAATCTCGTCGTGGAGCACGCACGCGAGTTGGCCGGCATCGTTTCGAAAGAACATGGTAAAGTCGTAGCCGATGCGCTGGGCGAAGTGGCGCGAGGCATAGAAGTTATCGAGTTTGCATGCGGCATTGCGCAGTTGCTCAAAGGCGAGTATTCCGATCAAGTGTCGACCGATGTCGATTTGTTCTCATTCCGTCAACCGCTCGGGGTGTGTGCCGGAATTACGCCCTTTAACTTTCCGGCCATGGTACCCATGTGGATGCATCCCGTTGCCATCGCATGCGGTAACGCATTCGTTCTCAAGCCGTCCGAACGCGACCCGTCCGCCTCGAATTTCATTGCTGAACTGTACGCAGAAGCGGGGCTACCGGACGGGGTCTTCAACGTCGTTCACGGTGATAAGGTCGCGGTCGACGCGATACTCGAGCACCCGGCCGTTGCGGCGGTGTCGTTCGTCGGCTCGACTCCGATCGCGCGCTACGTTTTCGAACGCGGAACCGCACATGGGAAACGCGTGCAGGCACTCGGGGGAGCGAAAAATCATGCGGTCGTCATGCCGGACGCGGATCTAGACTTCGCGGCGGATAACATCACTGCGGCGGCTTATGGTTCTGCCGGCGAGCGGTGCATGGCGATTTCGGCCGTCGTCGCGGTCGGCGCGGCGGCCGATCCACTGATGGAACGGCTGAAGCAGAAGGCTTCCGCACTTAAAGTCGGGCCGGGGTCCGATGAGACGTCGGACATGGGACCGGTCGTTACGGCAGCTGCCCGCGACCGGCTCATCGGATACATCGCGCGCGGTACCGCTTCCGGCGCCAAGCTCGTCGTCGACGGCCGCGACTGTGCTGTCGAGGGCCATGCGGGAGGCTTTTATGTCGGTCCCACGATCTTCGACGAAGTATCGCCGGATCTCGAAATCTACACGCACGAAATGTTCGGTCCGATCCTCGTCGTGCTGCGCGTCGCTTCGCTGGACGACGCGATCGTTCTGATCAACAATAACCTCTACGGCAACGGGACCGCAATCTTTACGAGCAACGGTCATACCGCACGGCGCTTTCAGCGTGAGATCGAGGTCGGCATGGTCGGGATCAACGTTCCGATCCCCGTACCGCTTGCGTTCTATTCATTCGGCGGCTGGAAATCGTCGTTATTCGGCGACCATCACGTGCACGGGCCCGAGGGCGTCAAGTTCTATACGCGCGGCAAGGTCGTTACGAGCCGCTGGCCGGATTCGGCAGCGGTTAGCGCGAGCGGTATATCGATGCAGTTCCCTACGTCCGTATAACGGCTTCGCGCAGCGTGAACGCGGCCCGCGGAGGCGGCGCCGTTGCAAAAGGAACGCGCATCGAGCTGAAGCTAACGGGGCGTATGCCCCGCCGCGCGTTCTCGCTCGCACAGCTATCCCGCGTTGGGTTCGTCGCCGCATCGGACTCGCGCGGGAATCGAACGTGCGGCTCGTTTCGACGGTTGCAGCGCTGCCGAATTTGAGCAGCCGCAGCCGAGACGCGCTTCGCTCGCGCGATGTGAGTCGTTCACGTAACGCTGCCGCAGCGGCGACGCTCGTCGCCTTCATATCGTTCGCGACGGCTGCCCTCGGCCAACCGACCGTACCGGCGCCGGCGCCAAGTACGAGTGCGTCGCCGGCGCCGGTGCCCGCACCGCTGCAACTCGCCAAGACGCACTTGCAGCTCAATCCGAAAGCCACGACCGAAATTGCAATCTCCGGTGGGCTTCCGCCATATACGGTCGTGCTTTCGGCACCCGTAGCAGAGGCGACCATCGACGCCGCGCGCGCTACGCTTTCCCTGCGTGCGCTCGCAACGGGGTCCGCAACGCTCAGCGTTTCCGATGCGGCTGGAGCGACGGTCGTCGCAAGCGTGCTCGTCGCACCGAATGCCGGCTTCGTGCCGTCCGACGTGAGCGTTGCGTTGCTCGGCGCGCCGGGCCCCGACTTCATTGCAGCGCAAATACGCGCAGCGTTGCAACGAGCTTTACGGCCGCTGCCGGGCGCTCGAATCGTGCTGGCCGCGACGCCCTATCCCGAAAATTTGCGGCCCGGCGAACGATTGGATGTTGCGGTGCGCGTGCATCTCGACGGAGCGAACCGGTATGTCGACGTCGACGGAATCGCGAACGTGCACGTCATCGCGAATGCGGCTCCGCGGATCGAACCGGCCACACTCTTCTATAGCGATGATCCGGAAAAGGTCAGCGCTGACGGCGTTCTGTTCAGCGGCACGTTGTCGCTCGGTCGTTCGATTCGCCTTTACTACTATCATCAGGCAGCGGTAACGGGACGCGAGCTCGCAATCTTACTCGACTCGCCGGCCGGAACCGCCCAAGTTCGGGTCGTCGGCCAAGGTGCGGGTCCGAACGCCGCGGTGATGTTCGTCGGCCAAAGCGCCACGTTTCGCTACCTCGACGGTCGCGCCCGCGGGGCAGGGGTTACGCTCGATGTCCCGGTCGGAGCGCCGGTCGAGCTGTTTGCGGGAGACGGGCCGGTGCAGGCGGCGGACCTCGTAGCAGGCGTCTTAGACGTCGCGGTCGCCGACGGCGATCCGGTGCGCGTCACGGTGGTCAGCGTCTCGGAAGGTTCGGATCTACGGGCTCTACTCGGTACGGGCGAAGTTCCGTCCGACGGGAGGCATCGTCGCGGCGAATACGATCTCTCGAAAGCGGACCCGCTAGCGCTCGCATATCGAGTCGGTGAGGCGGAGCCGCCGCCCGTGTCTGTCGGCGGCGTCGGCGGTGCGCTCCCGAATCTCCGACCGGGCGGGCACGGCTTAGCAGGCGATTACGGTCTCCTTCGGCCGCTCGACTTCACCCTTGCCAACCCGACCGATGCCGCCGCCAGCGTGTACTTCTACGAGCAGCCGATCGGGTATCCGGTCACGACGACGACGTATTTCGATGGGGACCCGGCCCCGCTGCGCGTGCAATGCGTCAAGACCGCCGGGAAACGTTACTTGGTGCGGGCGTTCGGCGTCGCGCCGCGGACGACGGAAAGAATCACGGGAAGCTATATGACCGACGGTGGTTCGACCTATCCCTTGACATTCGGCCTGAGCCCGGCCGCGCCGGCCGCGCCGCCTGCAACGATGACGGCCGCGGACGGCTGTTTCCCCAAATCCGCCGTGCCTGCGCCGGCTCCGCCGGCACCACGCTTGCCGTAGCATCGCTTTCGCGGAACGGGCGGCATGCTAATGCGGGCTGCGCGCGGGGCCGACATACCGAAAACGAGGCAGAGAGGGACGCCCATGATCGCCACTAACAAGGATTTCGAACGACGCTCCGCGGCACCGCATCCGGGGCCGATTCTCAAAACGGAATATTTCGATCCCATCGGTCTAACGGCAGTCGCGTTTGCAACGAAGGTCGGCATGGACTCGACGTTGCTTGAGGAGATGCTCGCGGGTCGTACGTCGATTGATGTCGCGACGGCCATCCGCCTCGCTCGTACATTGCAAGTGCCCGCGGAAAAGATCATGCAGATGCAGCTCAAGTATGACTTTGCGCTGGCGCGCAACATGCCCGAACTGCGTTCGCTCGAACCCCTTCAGGCGTCGGCACACCTTGCTTTTCCAGAGCGCGACTTTATTCGCGGACGCCTCGGGCAGGCGCAAGGCGAAGCGCCCGGCGATGGGTCCTTCTTTTTTCAAGAGGATATCGAGCGTCCCGTTCCGGGCGACCAATATGCCGGCCTCCATGCGCTATGGCGGGGCGACCGCTTACGCATTTATTCCGGAAGCCGGGAAAGTGTGCGCTGGAGCGGTCCGGTGTTGCAAAACTTGGACGGCGGTTTGTTCTTACCATACGCCGAACCGATCGAGTGGCGAGAATGGTTCGCTGCCGGCTCGCGTGCCGATCTCGCCCTCGGCGACGAGCATCGCGCATTTTTTCAGCGCATGAACGAGTAACCGGCCGTTCCCGGCAGGGCCATTCTGGTCAGACCTGTTGGGCGTTACTGACGATCATCTCGCGCGGAGCCCGCATGCCGTGATTTTCGTCGCCGTGCGTATCCGCTGCGGTAACGAGCGCGTCCTCGGTATCGCCCAAAATCGTGTGTCCGCAGAGCGGACAGGTTACCTGCAGTGCCATGATTCGTTTCTCCTTGCTGAGCGTGGCGTGGCTCGTTTCGCGCAGCTGCCGCTTCCCCTGTTCGGTTGATGCCGAGCCGGCATAACGGCCATCGGCCGGACGAAAGTGCGCTGCCGCGCGGACCGGCTTCGTCCGGGCGATGCTGTGCTACGTTGGTCGTTTACGCTGCCTCTAATTGGACGATGTTGCTGCACTTTGCGGCTGCCCGGCCACCAAATCGTGCTTGAGGACGAGTTTGACGAGCGTTCCCGTTTTGACATTGATGTCACTCTTAAGCGTAGAGGATAACGCAAATCCGGCCGCCGCGCCGGCCAGGCCGCCGTGCGCGTGCCGTGCCATCATGTGGCCCGCTACCGCGCCCCCAACGATCAATCCGGCATCGCGCACGTGGTGTGTTTTCGGCTCGAACGTACTCATCGATTTAATGCGCGGGTCGATCGCTACACTCGAGCCGTCCGGCAATTTGACGTCGTCGAAGATGACGAGCATCGTCGCCTTATGCGTCGCGGCCGCAGGGGTGACGCGCTCCAGATGGCCTTCGATCGTCGCGCCATGAAGCGCCTCATTTTTATGAAAGAACGTGTCTTTTTCGACGAGCGTAAAGGTGTCGCCGTCGTGACTTGTTTTGGAATTTAGCGTTTGCTGCAAAGTACCGTCGATCTCGGCGCCCTTTTTCGCTAGTACGTTATCCGCCGACGCGGAACTGATCGCCGCGAGCAAAGCAATTGTGATTACCGTGCCGCTCGCGATGAAGGATTTCTTCACTCAGAGCTCCTTAAATTAAAAAGCATCGCTGCCTAAGTTCCTGCGCCGTATGATAGCATAGGGGCATGAGAGACAGCGACGTTCACGCGTCAGAAGATATCGTCGGCTGGCCTGAGTCCCATTTCAGCGGTCACCGCAAGCGCTTCTCCGAGTTCGACCCCGCCGCGGTGCGATCGCTGCTGGCGTTGCGCACGACTGCGCAACGAGTAGAGAACGCGCTTGGCACGTGGTTCTTGGAAGCGGGACTTACGCCGCAAAAGTTCGGCGTACTGATCGTTCTCCAGGCTGAGGCCGCGCCGATATCGCTGTCCGATTTACGGCGTTACCTCGGAACCACGCAAGCCAACGTGACGGGTCTCGTAGCTGGCCTCGAACGCGACGGGTACATCGAGCGTAAAGCGAGTACCGAAGACCGCCGGGTCTCCTACGTTTCGCTCTCACGTGCGGGTAAGCGTTTGGTGCAGACGATGTTGCCGGGATACTTTGCGAAGAACCGCGCTGCGATGAGAGTCCTTACGCAGGCGGAAAAAAAGACGCTCGTCGAGCTGCTTGCGAAAGTGACGCGAGGCTTCACGAGCCTCGAAGGCTGAGCGATTCGCCAAGCGGGACGGCTCCATCGCGAGGGAGAAACGGCTGCAACTCGGCCCGGCCGCGGGTGTGATGTAATGGTAGCTTGCGACCTTCCCAAGGTTGACGCGCGGGTTCGATTCCCGCCACCCGCTCCATGTGCCGGTCGAGGTATGAGTACAACGGCGACGTAGCCAAGTGGTAAGGCGGAGCTCTGCAAAAGCTCTATTCCCCAGTTCGAATCTGGGCGTCGCCTCGATCTCTCCTTCATGATGGAACCCAAACGCACGCTCTTTCGAACTGAAAATTTGCGCAGAGCATTATTGCTCGGCGTACTCATTGCCGCGATCATCGCCATTGCAGTCTTCATCTCGGTTCGCATTTATACGCAACTCGACGGCGCGGCGAGCGTCGAGCGCCGCTTTGTTTTGGCGCAACAACAGCTGGACTCGCTCGTCTCCGTTCAGCTCGGTCAGGAAGCCGGCTTGCGGGGCTTCGTCGCCTGGGACAAGCCGTTTTTCCTCGACAGCGATATGAGCGGGACGAGCTCCGACCAGTTCGTACGGGCACTCTCGGATTTCGAAGCCACGACGCGTACGCTCGGCCTACCTCAGCTGCGCTCATCCATCGAAGAGATGCGCAACCTGCATCACCTGTGGCTGCGTGACGTCGCCGAGCCACTGCGCAAACAGCCGCACGCGCCGTACGCGCTGTTCCGGCAGACCTATGGGAAGGTCTACATCGACCAGCTCAGCGGCGAATCGAGCCGCTTGCACGACCTCCTGGAGCAACGGCTCGCTTTCGCCCAAAACGAACTCAAGCGCCGCATCAATCAAGCACTCATCGGCGGTCTGGCGTCGATTCTGGTGTTCGGTGTCATCGCGGTCGTTTTCGTCGCCTCGCGGGCGCAGATCCTCGATGTCTTAGAGCGCGAGTCGTCGATCGTCGAAACGTTGCAAGGCGCCTTTCGTACGGACCTGGACGATTTGCCGCAATCGCGGCTCGGCAAAGCCTACGTGTCGGCCGATCGCGACGCGGCCGTCGGCGGCGACCTATTCGACGTCCGGCGGCTGGACGCAAATCGGGGGCTCATCATGATTGCGGATATGAGCGGCAAGGGCATCGAAGCCGCCGTGAATACCGCCTTCGTTAAATACTCGATTCGAACGCTTGCGCTGACGAGAAACGATCCGGCGGAGATCCTCTCGCAGTTCAATCGCATATTTCTCGATACGATCCGGGATCCCAACCTGTTCGTCGTCGCGTTCGTCGGCGTGATCGACGTCTCCGACGCTTCTCTCACGTATGCGAGCGCGGGACACTCCGGAGCCTGGTTGCGGCGCGGCGACGACGTCGAGCAGCTCGCAGTGACGGGCCCGATCGTAGGACTCGACGCCAGTTTCAGCTTCGAAAACCGCACGCTGCGGCTGCTTCGCGGGGATCTCGTCGTGCTGGCGACGGACGGCCTGACGGAAGCCCGCAACGTCGATGGCGACATCCTGGAAGATGAAGCGGCAATCGAATTGCTGCGCGCCTCCTCGCGCGATCCGCAGGCCTGCGCGGACGATCTCGTGGCGGCCGTCCGCTCGCGCAGCGGGGGCGCGGTGATGGACGACCTCGCGCTGCTGGTCATCGCCTACGACGGCATCGCCAAGCGCAATGTAGCGGGCGAAGCGGCGTAATGCCGGCGGGTATCTCGCTGCGCCCGAGTTCCGGGCGCAACCCCGGATAGTGCTCGCGCGCCGGATCGTGCCCTGCCTGGACATCAAGGCCGGGCGCGTCGTAAAAGGCGTTCGCTTTGCCCGGCTGGCTGACGCGGGCGACCCGGTCGCTCTCGCGCGGCTCTATGAAGAGCGTGGTGCCGACGAACTCGTCTTCCTCGATATCACCGCAACCCTCGAAGGACGGCAGGCGATGCGCGCGGTCGTGCGGGCGGTCGCGGCCGAGCTGACGATACCGTTCGCCGTGGGCGGCGGCGTCGCGAGCGCGAACGACGTGCGCGCTTTACTACGGGCCGGTTGCGATAAGGTGTCGCTCAACAGTGCCGCGGTGCGCGATCCGGAGGTGTTGCGCCGTGCGGCGGACGAGTTCGGTAGCCAGTGCGTCGTCCTCGCGATCGATGCGCAGCGCCGCGTAGACCCCGGCGGCTGGGAGGTCGTCGTAGACGGCGGCCGGACGCCGACCGGCTGGGACGCGGTCGCCTGGGCTTGCGAGGCGGAGCGGCTCGGAGCGGGAGAAATTCTGTTGACGAGTATCGACCGCGACGGCACCAAAGCGGGTTTCGACATCGCGTTGACGCGGGCGATTCGCGACGCGATCCAATTGCCGGTGATCGCTTCGGGCGGCGCGGGCAGTCCGAACGATTTTGCCGAAGTTTTTGTAGCGGGCGGTGCCGACGCCGCACTCGCCGCGTCGCTCTTTCACTTTGGAGAACTCGATATCGCCGACCTCAAAGCCGACCTTTCTGCACGCGGCATCCCGATTCGCCCGTTCGGACGCCACGGTGCCCGCCGTTAATACCGACGTCGTCTCCGGCAGCGAACTCGCATGGGGCGAGGGGGGGCTGCTCCCGGTAATCATCCAAGACGCGGTAACGGGCTCGGTACTCACGCTCGCGTATGCCGATCGCGAAGCGCTACGGCGCACGCTCGAATCACGTTCGACATGGCTCTTCAGCCGTTCGCGCGGCGTCCTCTGGATGAAGGGCGAGACGTCCGGCCACACGCAAAGGGTCGTTTCGATTGCGTACGACTGCGACAAGGACGCGCTGCTCTACCGGGTGCATCCGGCCGGCCCGGCGTGTCACACGGGCTCGCAATCGTGTTTCGCCGGGACGCTGCTCGAATCGCAACCCGAAGCCGCTGCGGCGCCGCTCTTCGAGGGGGCGATCGCGCACTTGCGTACGACGATTGCGGCGCGCCGGTCGGAGCCTGCGGAAACGAGTTATACGTCCCGGCTTCTAAGCGCGGGCATCGACCGCATCGCAAAAAAAATCGGCGAAGAAGCGACCGAGGTCGTCATCGCGGCGAAGAACGACGACGTGCGCGAGCTCGTCTGGGAAGTGGCGGACCTGCTTTACCATACGCTTGTGCTTCTCGAGGAGCGCGGCGTCGCGCTCGATGACGTCGGCGCCGAGCTACTACGGCGCGCGACGTAGTTCTCTCGCCGCCGCACGGCGCTTTGCGCGCGCTGCGGGGCGTCGGACCCGAACTCGAACGCAAATTTGCGGCACTCGACGTTGCGTCGCCACGCGATCTTGCGACGATGTATCCGCGCGATTACCGTGATTGGCGAGAGCCGATGCCGCTCGCAGAGATCGTCCGCGCGACACTCGCGCGCGGTCGCGAGCACGGCGACAGCGAATCGAACGAGATCATTGCCGTCGCGCGCATCGCGAGCGTATCCGAAGCGCGCGCGCGCATTCCGGTGGTGGCCGCAGAGCTCGAAGACCACAGCGGTCGCGTGCAAGCAACGTGGTTCGGACGACGCGGACTGGCGGGCAAACTCATCGTCGGAGAGCGCATCTTCATATACGGGCGCGCCGCGCTCAAACGCTCGCGGGGAGCACTCGCGGTCGAGATCAACGTGCTGCAGCACAAACTGCTCGCGCAGGACGAACCGTACCGGGGTGCGATCGTCCCGGTGTACCGCGCGACCAAAGAGTTGCCGTCGCGTACGATTGCAACGACGATCGAGCGCAATTTCGAAACGCTCGCGGGCTTCGTTACGGAAAAGCTTCCGCCCGCGGTGCTACGCGCACATGGGTACGGGCCGCTGGTCGAGGCTTGGCGAGCGATGCATCGGCCCGGATCGCTCGAAGAAGCCGCCTTGGCTCGCGAACGCTTGATGTTCGAAGAGTTCTTCGGGATAGCGCTCGCTGCGGCCGTGAAGCGCGTTCGCCGGCGCGCGGATGGCGGTGCGACGCCGCTCGTCGCGGGGTTTGAGCTGCTCGAACGATTCGAAGCGTCCCTGCCCTTCGCATTCACGGGCGCGCAGCGGCGCGCAATCGTTGAAATCTGGTCCGACATGGGAAGCAGCGCGCCGATGAACCGGTTGTTACAAGGCGACGTCGGAAGCGGCAAGACGGTCGTTGCCGCAGCCGCCATCGTCCTTGCCGCGGCCGGCGGCGTTCAAAGCGCGCTCATGGCACCGACCGAAATCCTAGCCTCGCAGCACGCCCAAAAGCTCGCGCCGCTGCTGCTGCCGTTCGGCATCCGCGTGGACGCTCTCTTCGGTAGCCTCGGCCTGCGCGAGCGGTCTGCCACCCGCGGGCGTCTCGCAAGCGGTGAATGCGACCTCGTCGTCGGGACCCACGCGCTCATCGTTGAGGACGTGACGTTCCGCCATCTCGGACTTGCAATCATCGACGAACAGCACCGTTTCGGGGTCGAGCAACGCGCGAAGCTGCGGGCGAAAAGTCGCGCGCCGCACACATTGCATATGACCGCGACGCCGATACCGCGCACGCTCGCGCAAACGAAGTTTGCCGACCTCGATCTTTCGATCGTCGATGAATTACCGCCGGGCCGTACGCCCATCGAGACCTATGTGGTGCGTGAGAGCCGTAAGGGAAAAGTGTACGCATTCGTGCGCAAGAACGTGGCCGCCGGCCGGCAGGCGTACGTCGTCGCCCCGGCGATCGACGAATCGGAAGCGGCCTGGACGAGCGCGCTCGCCGAACTCGACGTTCTGCGCTCCGGCGTCTTTTCCGATTTGCGCGTCGACTTGCTGCACGGCCGTTTGCCGGCGCGCGAAAAGGAGGCCGTGATGACCCGCTTCGCGCGCGGTGAGTCCGACGTATTACTTGCGACGACCGTCGTCGAGGTGGGCGTCGACGTGCCGAACGCTTCGGTTATGGTTATTCTCGATGCGCACCGGTACGGGCTCGCGCAACTGCATCAACTTCGAGGCCGCGTCGGGCGCGGCGTCGCACGCTCGTATTGCGTGCTCGTCGCGCCGGACGACCGCGGAGCCGCCGAGCGGCTCGAAATTCTGGCACGTACGACCGACGGTTTCGAAATTGCCGAGGAAGATTTGCGGCTGCGGGGCGAAGGCGAATTCGCCGGCAAGGCGCAAGCCGGCGGCGGAAGCCTTCTTGGTAGTCTCGTATCCGATTTCGCGCTCTACATGCGCGCGAAAGCGGAAGCCGACGCGCTCGTCGCACGGGATGCCGAGCTCGCGCTGCCGGAACATGCGGCGTTGCTGGCGTCTCTCGATGAGGAAGGGACCCTTCGCGCGACGCTATTAAGTTCGTAAAGCCCATTGACGGTTCCGACAGCGCCGCTAGCGAAAAGCTCTGGACATGGCACAAAGCATCGCCGTCGGCTTCGATTTCGACCACACGCTCGGCATGGACAACCGGCTCGAACGCACGACGGCACTCGACTTTTTGGCAGATGTCGCCCGGCGGCGCGGGATCGTGTATGACTCGAGCGCAGCCGAGGGCGCGATCGACTCCGTTTTACTCTCATATCGTTCCGGAGCGCAAAGTCTCGAGGGCGCAATCGCGGGATTTCTCGAGCGTTTCGTGCCCGGAGGGACGACGTCCGACGTCGTCGATGAAGCGAGCGCCTTTCGCGATGCAGTCATCGAACGAACCGAACGGCACGTGGAAGCGTTGCCCGGTGCGCGCGAGATGCTACAAGCACTCGACGCAATGGACGTGCCGTACGCGCTTCTCACGAACGGGTGGAGCCCGCTGCAGGAGGAAAAGGCGCGACTACTCGGGTTTCGCGGACCCGTTTTCGTAAGCGAGCGAATCGGTCAGCGCAAACCGTCACGTGAAGCCTTCGAGTATCTCGTCAATGCGTTCGATTTGCCGGTCCAGAGCGTTTGGTACGTCGGTGACGATCCGGTCTCCGACTGCGCGGGCGCGTCCGAGGCTGGGCTAACGTCCGTGTGGTACGACTGGGAAAATGTCGCCTATCCGGCCGGCCTGCCGAAGCCCGATCATACGATCCGGGCCCTAGCGGAGTTGCCGGCCCTCCTTGAAGGGCGGCTCGCGGAAAGCGCGAGAACTTCGCGATGAAGGACGCATGCGCTTGAGCGGTGGCGAATTGCGCTCGCGCGTTATTCGCTCTCCGCACGGGGCTACGCTGCGGCCTACGCCCGGACGCGTCAAAGAAGCGCTCTTTTCGATTCTCGCAGATACGATTACGGGCGGTCGCGTGCTCGATCTTTATGCCGGTACCGGAGCGATCGGATTCGAAGCGCTCTCGCGCGGCGCAGAGCACGCGACGTTCGTCGAACTGCACGCGCCGACGGCGCAACGCATCCGCGCGTCGGCCGCCGAGCTTGGAGTCGAGAAGCGCGTCACTGTCCTTTGCGCTCCTGCAGAGAAAGCGGTGCAGCGCCTCGCGGGCCGCTTCGACTTCGTGTACGCCGATCCGCCTTACGCACTGCCGCCACCGCACCTCACGTTCGGCACCCTACGCTCGCGGAAGGCCGTCGACCACCGGACCACGATCGTGTACGAGCACCGTGAGGGCTCGGATCCCTTCGCCAGCCCAGGCTTTACCACGCTGCGTGACGCACGCTATGGGGAAGTGCTATTGCAGTTCTTGCGAGCCGACCCGTAAATGCCGAGCGCGAACGGCCACGCGATCTATCCCGGTTCGTTCGACCCGCCGACGAACGGTCATCTCGACGTGATCGCACGCGCCGCAGCCGTCTTCTCCACGGTCACGGTCGCGGTCGTCGTTAATCCGCAGAAACGCAGCCCGTATTTCGTGATCGATGAACGCGAGGCGATGCTGCGCAGCTGCACCGCTCGCTATGAAAACGTACGGGTCGGTCACTTCCGCGGGTTGCTCGCCGGCTACGTAAAAGAGATCTCGGCCGACGTCATCGTCAAAGGTCTGCGCGTCGTTTCGGATTTCGAGAATGAAATGGCGTTCGCCCACATGAATCGTGCGCTGACCGGCGTCGATACGATGTTCCTAATGTCGGACTCGAGCTATTCCTTCGTCAGTTCGAGCTTAATTAAAGAAGTCTACCTGCAGGGCGGCGATATCACGCGATATGTGCCGGACGTCGTCCTCGAGTTCATGCACAATAAGCGCCACGTCAACGGGAGGATCTGATTTGTCGATTTATCGCGTCATCGATAAGCTCGAGGCGCACGTCCGCGAAGGTACGTGGTTGCCGTTCGGGTACCGGATTCTTAGCGAGGAACGCCTGCTCGAATACATCGAGAAGATGCGTTCGACCTTACCCGAGGAATTTGCCAGCGCGAAAACGATCGCGACCAATAAGGACCGCATCGTGCGCGATGCCCAAGAGAAGGCGCAACAGATCGTCACCGAAGCCGTGCAGCAGAAGAACGACCTCGTCGAGCAGCAGGACGTCGTACGCGCGGCTAGGACGACGGCCGACATCGTCTTGCGTGAAGCCGAGGAGAAGGCGCGTAAGATTCGCGCCGGCGCCGATTCTTACGCGGGCCACGTGCTGGCCGAACTCGAGGCGCGTCTATCGACCGCCCTCGGCTCCGTCCAAAAAGGTCGCGAAGCCCTGTCCCCGCCCCCCGCGCCCGCTACCCCCGAGCCCCTCACCGACGCCGCCGCCAAATCAAAACGCGCCGCCTTCGACGCCCAACACCCCCCCACACGCGAAACCGTAACCACGCACACCTAGCCCCGATAAACGCGCTGCATTCGTGGTGGCGACGCGCCGAGCGGCGAAGTGTCCCGCAGGGACCTGAGCCGCCTCCCGCCTCCCGCCTCCCGCCTCCGCCGCCTCCGCTTCCGCCGCCTCCCCGCTCGATGAACGCGCTGCATTCGTGCGTGGCGAGGCGCCGGACGGCGAAGTGTCCTTCAGGACATGAGCCGTCCGGCAACGACGCCACGCGCGAATGCAGCGCGTTCTCTATATAGGGGGGGCTTGGACGTTGTAGGCGTGGGCCTCTAAGCGTTCGCGGTCCAGTGCTCGGACGCGGCCCCGGTCGAGTTCGACGGCGGCTGCATTTTTAAGGCGCAGCAGCGCACGCGCGGCCATGTCGCGGACGGTACCTGCTGCTTGCGCGATCTGCGCTTGCGAGAGGTTTTCGACGCCCGACAAGCCTTTCGCCATGCCGGTCGTGGCTGGGGCGTAGGAGAGCAGAAACTTCGCGACGCGCTGCAGTACGTGCGCGAACGCCAGATCGGCAATGGTCTCGATCGAGCGCCGGCGTGCCTGAGAGGCGTCGGATAGAAAGCCGATCGCAAGCTCGGCATCGTTGCGGCAGGCGTGCAACACGGCTTCCGTCGGCAGGAGGACAAGGCTGCAGTCGGTGAGGGCTTCGGCTCGGGTCGTTGAACCGCCGCCGTCGAACGTACCCGTTTCATTGATCGGGTCGAGCGGCAGACGCTCGCCGAGCGACTGCGTCTTGCCGTCGGGAGAGAGCAGCGTATAGATAACCTTGCCCGTGCGGACGAAGGCGAGATACGGCCACATTTCGCCTTCATCATAAATCGTTTCGCCTTGACGGAAAGAGCGCTCCGCCGCTGCCGCCGCAAGGTCTCGCACGGTCGCCGCTTTGGCATTCGAAAACGGGTTGCAATGCGAGAGAAAGGTCGTGATGTCCGCCTGCTCGTCGATGCGTTCGATACGGATAGACCAGTGGCCGGAGCCCTGATTGCGCGCGTACCATGAGAAACGCCCGGAGCGGTGCTGCAGAAACTCGTTGCGTAGCGCGCGCGGATCGCTTTCCTCGGGCAGTTCGAGAATGCTGCCGAGTTGCAGCTTGTCGAACGCCTCGAGAATGATGACATTCCGATTCGTGCTCGGAAGCGTCCGGCTATCGAGCGTGATCGCCGGGGCGCGTGAGTTTGCCATGGCGCAAGTCCTTTAGATGCAGGGCTTCGGCCGCCTTCCCGAAGATTCCGGCGGCCTGCCGCGGGCGCTCGCATCGGGCTTATTGCCCCGTAAACGTCGCCGGCCGCTTTTCCAGGAACGCTCTCGTTCCTTCGGCAAAGTCGGCGCTCGTTACCAGGCTGCCGAAGTGGAGCGCTTCGAGTTCCAGGCCGGCCGGCATCGGCACCATACTGCCGTTGTCGATCGCGCGCTTCGTAGCCGCCACGGCAAGCGGCGCTTTGGCTGCGATGAGGTGCCCGATGCGTTTCGCTTCAGCGAGCAACTCGGTCTGCGGCACGAGCTTTTGAACCAGGCCGACGCGAAGTGCTTCCTGCGCGCCGATCGCCTCGCCCGTCAAGCAGAGATACATCGCCATACCGCGTCCCAGGAGCCGCAGCGTGCGCTGCGAGCCGCCGTAGCCCGGCATCAACCCCAAGTTCACTTCCGGCTGTCCGAAGGTCGCATTCTCGCTCGCGATCCGCAGGTCGCACGCGAGCGCGAGCTCGCACCCGCCGCCGAGCGCGAACCCGTTTACGGCCGCGATCACGGGTACGCGCAGCCGCTCGATCTGCAACGTAACGGCTTGGCCGAGCCGCGCCTGATTACTCCCCGCAAGCGTCCCGCCGAGCGCGCCGAGTTCGGCGATGTCGGCGCCGGCCGCGAAGGCGCGCTCGCCGGCTCCGGTGAGGATCGCGGCGCGGACCGTCTCGTCGGCGGCGAGGGCCGTGAAAGCGTCGCGCAGTTCCTCCAGCATTAAAACATTAAGCGCATTAAGAACTTTCGGACGGCTCAGCGTTATGAGGGCGAGGTGTCCATCGCGCTCCGCGGAGATTGCTGTATATGTCATCGGCAGGCGCTTTCGAACGCGCGTCGCACCTCCCTCGCGCTATGCTATACTGTTGCTTTGGAACCGCGCGCAGGTTCGACGTAGGATGACGGGAGTGACGTGACGGGGATGCGCAACGCGTACCACGAGGCGCTTGAAAGTGCGAGGCTCGACGTCGTGCGACTCGGTGCGCTGGTCGGGGACGCCGTGCAAGCCTCGGTTACATCGCTCGAACGGCGGGATACGACCCTTGCCGCACGCGTGATTGCGGGCGACGACGACGTTGATTCGCTGCGCCGCAGGGTAGAGCAGTCCTGCATCGAGTTAATTTGGAAACAGCAGCCGGTCGCGGGCGAACTGCGGCAAGTGGCGGCCATGCTCGAGATCGTTACCGACCTCGAGCGGACGGGCGATTACGCGGTAGAAATTTCCAAGTATTCGATTAAGCTCGCCGACGTCGCCATTCGTCCGGCGCGCGTTGAGATCGGGCGGATCGCTGCGATCGCCTCTGAAATGTTGCGCGAAGTGATGCGCGCATATACCGAAGGTGATGCGGCGATAGCGGAAGCCGTTATCGCACGGGACGACGAAGTCGATGCGCTTTACGCGCGCGGGATCGAGGCGCTGCAAGACGAGATGCAGGCCGATTCCGGCATGGTGCGAGCGGGCACGATCATGCTGTTCGTTCTGACGAATTTGGAGCGCGTCGGCGATCGAGCGCAGAACGTCGCTTGGCACACGAAGGAGATGCTGGGCGCCGCCTGAGTTCGGTGCTCCGCCCCTCGGGCCGGGTGCGATCGCAACGGGAGAAGGCGTCGTGTATCTTAATCACGCCGCCGCTGGAGTGTTGCCTCGGCGAACGCGCGACACGCTCGTGGCCCTCATCGACGGCCAAGCCCGCGCCGGTATTCTCGGCTTCCTCTCCGTCGAGTCGCATCTCGCCGCGTACCGCGAGCGGATCGGCGCGTTTATCGGCGCTCCGGGCGATGAAATTGCTTTTTTACGAAACACGAGCGACGGCGCGAATACCATTGCGCGCGGCCTCGAATGGCGGGTCGGCGACGAAATCGTCGTGTGCGATAATGAGTTCGGCTCGAACGTGTTACCGTGGCTCGTTGCACGCGAGGCCGGCGCGAGCGTACGCTTCATTGCTGCGCCGCGCGAGCGCATGACGCCGGAGGTCCTCGAGCGCGTCATTTCGGCTCGCACGCGCGTCGTCGCCGTATCATGGGTAAGTTTTGCCGACGGCTACCGGCACGATCTGGCCGCTCTTTCGCAGGTCGCGCACGCGCACGGCGCTTTCTTCTGCGTCGATGCAATTCAAGGTTTGGGCGCCTTTCCGCTCGACGTACGCGCGGCCGGCATCGACGCACTGTATGCCGGCGGCGCGAAATGGTTGCTCGCGCTCGCGGGTGTCGGCCTCCTGTATGTGTCGCGCGCTTTGCAGGAACGCCTGACCGTGCGCTGGCGCGGTTGGCGCGACGTTGCCGACATCTGGAACTTTTTGGACTACGAACAGCCGCTTGCCGACAGTGCCGCGCGCTACGAGGGCGGCACGCAGAATTTTCTGGGGATTGCCGCGCTCGATGCGTCGCTCGGCGTCCTGCGCGAGGCGGGTCTAGATCGAATCGCGGCGCACGTGCTGGCATTAACGGATCGCCTGGTCGCGGGGTTACATTCGCAAGGTGCCGTTCTCGCGACGCCGCGCGCAGCCGGTATCTCGTCGGGAATCGTTCGTTTCGGCATGGATCGTCGCGATTGCGTAGCGCTCGGTCGCGAGCTCGGCGAGCGCGGCTTCGTCACGACGTTTCGGCCGAACGGCATTCGCGTTTCGCCGCACGGATATAACACGGCGGCCGAGATCGACGCGTTCCTAGCAGCCCTTCAAGCGCTCAGTAACCGTTCGGTCTGACCGCGCAAGGCGACATGATGGCTTCGGCCATACCGTGAATGAGACGCTTGTCGGCGGGCGCGATGGTCGCAAGAATGCCCCCGAGGCGTACGTCTTCGCCCGAAACGAAGTAATAGGGACAGAGCCGAACTCTGCCGTCCAGTTGAGCGATGTCGTCGCTGCGACGGTCGAAGTATGGAATTTTTACGCGCCGGCCCTTGTGAAAGCGTTGCAGCACGTACGGCGTTTTCTCGAACGAGGCAAGGGCGTCGTCGAGCGTTTTCTGCCATTCTTCTTTCGTAAGGTCGTTGGCGACTTTCACGCCGCGCGAACCCCAGGCGAGCTCGGAAAAGCCCGAGGGCTTGGTAACGAAGGTGCGCTCGCTCTTGCTCAGCGTGACGAGCTGTGACCACTCGCGCACGGGTTCGCTCGCGGCGCAGAGCCCAAAGATCGCGCCCTGCGGCGGAAGCGGACGCGGATCGAGTATCCACGTTTGCGGAAAGACGGCCCGCAACCGCTCGTACGCGGCCCCGAGCTCCGCTTTCCAAAGCTTTGCGAGCGCCGGATGGTGCAGCAGCGCGAAGGCAAGTTTTTCTTCGAGATGTGCCTTAGGGGGAGGCGTCATTTTCACGCGATTGTGACGCGCAGCGTACAACATGAGATCTTGCTTTGCGACGTTGAGCAAGTCGAATAGCTCGAAGTTACGGTACAGGACATCGAGCTTTCGCTCTTCGCCGTCTTCGAGCCGAACGAAGAGCGCTTCCTCGGTAAAGACGATCCGCTCGGGGCGGCAGACGTGCGTCTCTCCCAAACCCTTCGCTTGCATGGCGCTCGCGAGCCATGCCAACTCGGCGCGGTAGTCGTCGGCCTCTTGAGAAACGACGAGCGCCGTAACGGGCGATTCTTTACCGGCGGTCGTGGCCAGCATTCCGGCCAATCCTTCGAGCATGCCGTCCGGACCGCCCACCGCATCGTAGCCCAGCTGACAATACGCGGATGCCATCGCCCCGACGAAACCCATGCCACCCGGCACGCTATCGAGTTCGGTAGCGATAAATCCGCCGTCGGTAAGGATCAGATCGGGCCGTATGACGCCCGGTATTTCACTTTTAAAGCGATTCTGGCGCCCGAGTTTGACGATCGACTCGGGTTTCCCGAGATCGAGATATTCCGCGACGAAGGCCGGGGCGGTGCCGCGCGCGCTGCGCTGATACAGCCCGGCGAGGGCGCGATAAAAATGCATGAGATCGGGCCCGAGCAGCTCGATCGCCGCGTAGGTTTCGGGCGAGAGCCAAAATGGTTCCGGGGACAAGCGCCAAGCGACTCGGCTCTGCTCGACGCCGACGCCTCCGAACAATCCCGCCGGCATTCGGTCGTTGAGGAAGAGCGCTTGGTCGCGCGGGGTGAGAGTCGGGTCGAGCGCGGTACAGCCCATCGTGCGGCCTCTTACGAATCAGTGCAAGTAAAAGGGGCCGACGTCTTACGCTGCCGAGGGAAACAACATCGACCGTCGGGCATCTCGACTCTGTGGGCGCCCTGTAGACGTCTCATTTTCTTCCCCAAAACGGGAACCGGTGCGACGGTTGCGTGCAGGCCTATTTGAGCGGCATCGCGCCGGGAACGAGCAGAGCGTGTTCGAGACGAGCGGTTCCGTCGCGCACCGCAAGAGTAACGTGCATCGTCCTTTGGATACCCAACGTTTGGAGCGGAATATCGTCGAGTGTACGAGCGGTTTCCTCGCTCGCCAGGCGTTCGTAGCGCGCGCTTCGCACGAGCGGCGGATGCCCTTTCACGCTGAGCGTTTCGCGCACTTCGCCGCTACCCGAAGCGACGCTTTTCGCACGCGCAGTAGGCGCGGCCGGCGTCGACGCCCGAATGTCGCACAATTCTACGCTTACCGCAACGCCGTCGATGACGAACGAATCGACCGAACATGCGGCCGCCGACGCGGGTGAAGCGAAGTTCGCCAGCATGACGACGGCGCTAACGAACGCTAGGCCCGCACCGCTTCGACGTACCATGTCGCAGTAGTACAACATCAGGACCCGTCTCGCCCGTTACTAGGGCGCTCCGGAGCGCGAGGTCTCAGGTTCGTTCGGAGGAGAGACGTCTCGCGAGCGATAACCTGCCGAGTCGCCTTATGAGAATCGATCTCATTGCGCTCGATCTGGACGGGACGCTTCTCGATCCGCAGGAGCGCATCTCCGACCGTAGTCGCGCCGCCATTCGCCGCTCGCTGGAAAGCGGAGTTCGCGTCGTTCTCGTCACGGGCCGCGGCACGGATCTGCCGATCCGTATCTCGCGCGAGCTCAACCTGAACCTGCCGGTGATCTGTTGCCATGGTGCGCTAACCAAAGATTTTGGCGCAAACCGAACGCTCGTTCATTTGCCCGTGCCGCTGCAGTATGCGAAACCGATGGTCGAATACGCAGAGCGCCACGGGTTATCGCTCGCGATCTATGCCGAAGAATTCTTTTGGCGGCTCGAAGGCTCGCACGTCTTCATGGAAGACATGACGGGTCCGGCGTGGCGCGAAGCAAAAACTTTTAGCGACGTACTTTCCGGGGCGCCGACGTTTATACGCTTTCTCGGCGCAGAATCGGTGCGTGCGATGCAACGCGAATTCGGCGATTGGCCGCTGAACTTCCGCTTGGAAACGTGGGGCGATTTTTACGAGTGCGCCGTTCTCAATCGCGAAGCGAGCAAGAAGAACGCGCTCGCGCGGTTATGCGCCGATTTTCAGATTTTACCGGAGCGCGTGCTCGCGGTCGGAGATTCGCGTAACGACGTGCCGATGTTGCGCTGGGCCGGCGTCGGGGTCGCGATGGGAAATGCGACCTCCGAAGTCAAGCAGAGCGTCCGCTACGTCACGGCGTCGAATGCCGAAGACGGCGTAGCGCTTGCGATCGAACGTTTCGTGACGGCCGTCGCGAAGCGTCCCGCATGATTTCTTCCGGGGGCGCCCCGACGCCGGAATACGAGACGAAGCTGCGCGCCGCGCTCAGCGCTCGGGATTGGCAGGCACTGCGCGAATTTTCACGCGAATACAATCAAATTCCGGATGACGTCTACGCCCAACCGCAGCATTTTTGGGAGGTGATGCTTCACAAGTTAACCTGCGGACGCATCGACCTGCTCGGAATGCACGACGAGTCCCGGGCTTGGCTTGCCGAGCGCGGCTATACGCCCGACCTCGGCGGCTTCTAATGCGGGCCGCCGGGCAATGACGGTTCGCGTTACGGCATTCGCGCGTATTCGCGAGATCGTCGGCGCGGCGGAGCTGGAACGAAGTTTACCGGACGGCGCGACGGCCGACGATCTGTATCGCTCGCTCGCGACCGCGTATCCCGAATTGCGCCGGTTGCGGGCCTCGACGCGCTTCGCGCGCGGCGGTGCGTTCGTGAAGGGGTCGGCCGTGCTGCGCGACGGCGATGAGGTCGCGCTCTTGCCTCCCTTCGGCGGCGGTTGATGCGCTACGAGATTACAAGCGCACCGCTCGACGTCGCGGCTCTGTGCGCAGCGGTACTCGATACGCGTTCCGGTGCTCTCGTTACCTTCGTCGGATACGTGCGAGCGACGAGCGACGACGGGCGCGCGGTAACGGGGCTAACGTACGAAGCGCACCGCGAACTCGCGTTAGCTGCGTTAGTCGAGATCGGAGACGAGGCGCGGGCTCGCTTCGGCGTAGCGCGCATCGCGATCGCGCATCGTGTCGGCGCGCTTGCGCTCGGCGAAGCTGCGGTCGTCGTCGCCGTCGCGGCCGCGCACCGCGGTGCGGCCTTCGATGGATGCGAATATGCGATCGACGAGCTGAAGAAGCGCGCACCGATATGGAAGCGAGAGCATTACCGGGACGGTGCGGCCGATTGGCGTGAAAACGCGATGCCGCTCGAGTGATGCTCGAATTGCGCCGCCTGGAAGCTCGCGGAGGTCAGGCGGTTGCGGCGCTCGACTACGAGCCGCGCCGGCCACGAGGGGTGACGCTCGCCGTGGGTCACGGCTACTCGAGTTCGAAGCATAATCTCGACTCGCTCTGCGCCTTTCTAGCCAGCCACGGGTTTCACGTCCTCAGCATCGATTTTCCCGGCCATAAGCTCGGTGCGAGCGGCGGCAGTCTGCTCGGCCCGGAGGATCTCGTAGCTGCCCTGGACGCGGCCGTTCGCTTTGCGCGCGCGACGTACGGGTCGGTCGTCTACACCCTGGGCCACAGCATGGGCGCGACGGCTGCACTGCGCACGTGCGCGGCCGACCCTGCCGTGACGGGCGCGGTCTCGATCGCGAGCGGCTACGGTCGGCCCGCGGCGCTCGCCGCGTTCGGGGCGGGCAAGATCGTCGACTTACGGTCGTCGTATGTGAACGGGTTGAGCCTGCCCGAACTCGCGGCCCTGACGGAACCGCTCTTGGACGCCGCGCTCGAGAAGCTGGCCGGCCGGCCCGTGCTCTACGTTGCCGCCGAGCGGGACGCGATGGTCACGCCGGCCAGCGTCGCCGAGCTTTTCGCCCGCGCGCCGGAACCGAAGACGTTCGTTACGATCGCGAGCGACCACACGTACGCGGGCGAAAACGCGCGTGCGACGGTGCTTGCCTGGCTCAGCGAGCGCCATCCGCGCGGCTGAGCCGCCTCACCCGATGCGTTGTACCGAAGCCGCATGGTCGGCGTGCTCCGCGCGCGCCACGAGCATGTTTACGAGCGCGGCCAGAAACGTCGCGCCGACGGCTGCCGGCACCGCGAAACCGAGCGGGAGGAGATCGTAGCTCGCCAGCACCAGCACGGCAACGGGCGCGAGTAGCGAGAGCGTGCAAAGGACGAAATGGCGTACGTTCATCGAAAACCTACCTAAGGTAACGAGTGATGACCTCACCGTATCGTTCGGGCGTCCTCGAAACGTCCCGGATAGCCCGCTTCAGCAGCGATTTAGCATGTGCCGGCCGAACACCTAGCGCTTGTGATCGTGCGGCCGGACGTCAGGCGGTATAGCCGCCATCTTCTGATCCCCGAAGTCGGGCTCGCCGGGCAGCAAGCGCTGACGCGAGCGCGCGTCTTAGTCATCGGCGCAGGGGGCCTGGGGGCACCGGTCCTGCAGTACCTCGCCGCAGCCGGCGTGGGCCGGCTCGGTGTCGTCGACGACGACGTCGTCGAGCTCACGAACTTGCAGCGGCAAGTGATTTATGCGACGGACGATATCGGACGCTCGAAAGCGCAGGCTGCGGCCGAGCGGGTCGCCGCGCTCAACCCGCAAGTCGCCGTCGACCCCATCGCGGTGCGTTTCGAGGCCGGTAATGCCCGTCAACTCGTCCGCCTGTACGACGTCGTCGTCGATGCGACCGATACGTTTGAGGCGCGCTACCTCATCAACGACGCGTGCCGGCTCGAAGGGCGCCCGGACGTCTACGGCTCGATCTTCCGCTTCGACGGGCAAGTCAGCGTGTTTGCTCCCGGCGGCCCGTGTTATCGTTGTCTCTTTCCGGAGGCACCGCCGGCCGGGACGGTTCCCACGTGCGCCGAAGGCGGCGTCCTCGGCGTGCTGGCAGGCATCGTCGGCACGTGGCAGGCTTCGGAGGCGTTGAAGCTCATTCTGGGCATCGGCATACCCCTTGCAGGCCGGCTGTTACTCGTCGACGCGCTCGGTGCGCGGGTGCGCGAGATCGCGGTTGCGGTCGATCCGGACTGTCCGCTGCACGGCGAGCGCAGAACGATCTTCGACGTCGCTCCCGGTACGCCGGAGCCCGCTCCCGCACGCGCGGCCGGTTTTCTCGAGCTTTCGGCGGACGAGCTCGACGAATTTCTAGCGGCCCATCCGGAAGCGGCCGTGCTCGACGTGCGGGAACCGCACGAGCGGGCTCTCGGGGCCGCTCCACGGGCAATTGAGGTACCCGCCAGTGCGTTGGAAGCGCGTCTCTCGGAGCTCGATACGGCGCGCACGTACGTCGTAGCTTGCCGCGTTGGTGCGAAATCGCGTTGGGCCGCAGAGCGTCTATACGACGCGGGCTTTCGGCGCCTCGGGCACCTCACGGGCGGATTATTGCGCTATGCCGCGACGCGTCCGGACTTCGAGGCGTTCTGACGTCCGTCATGACTCCCGCCATGCTGCGCGCCCGCATCGAGCGCGCGGCTCTTGCCGCGGGCGCCGACGCCGTCGCAATCGCGCCGGCCGCAACGGACGAGCGGACGGAGCTGCGCCTGCGCGAAGCCTTCGCGCGCGGCGACTTCGCAACGTGGAAGTACGACGATGCCTACGCCGCGCGAGCCGCATCGCCGGACTCGCTGCTGCCCGCTGCGCGGAGCGTCGTTTGTATCGCCGTCGGCTATGCGACCCGCGCGCCGAAGGTGCGCGATGCTCGGCGCGGCCGCGTTTCGAATTATGCTTGGTCGCTCGACTATCACGGCCGGATGCACGAGATTTTGCAACGTGTGGCGAGCGAAATCGACGCACTGGCGGGCGGCGTTGCAAGCGCGGTCGTCTGCGACACCGCGCCGCTCGCCGAGCGGGCTTTTGCGGTTCGAGCCGGACTGGGGTGGCAGGGTAAGCATACGAATCTGATCGTGCCGCGGATCGGTTCTTTTGCCTTTCTCGGTGAAGTCGTAACGACGCTTGCGCTGCCGCCCGATGCACCGCTACGCAAGAGCTGCGGCAGCTGTTCGCGCTGCGTGGACGCGTGTCCGACGGGTGCGTTGCGCGGCGACTACACGATCGATGCCGGGCGTTGCATCTCCGACTTGACCCAGCGCACGGACGCCGTCCCGCACGAGTTGCGGCCGCTGATGGGCGATTGGATTTGGGGTTGCGATCTGTGCCAGGACGTTTGTCCGCCGACGAAGCGCGCTGCGCCGACCGCGCGACCCGCGTTCGAAGCGCTCGATGCGGATCGCGCGCAGCCCGACCTGATCGCGCTCTTAGGCCTGCGCAGCGGCGCGTACAAGCGCGGCTTTCGGCACACCGCCATGGGCTGGCGCGGGGCCGCCGTGCTGCGCCGCAATGCTGCGCTCGCGCTCGGGAACGGACTCGATCGCGCCGCCGTCCCGGCGCTCGAGCGTGCGCTCCGGGCGGATCCGCACGCGCTCGTACGCGGCCACGTCGCGTGGGCACTCGGCCGGATCGGTTCGCCGAGAGCGCTCGCGGCGTTGCGGGCGGCTCGCAAGCTAGAACGGGACGCCGGCGCCCGCGCCGAGATCGTCTGTGCGCTCGGGCGCTGGGAAACCTTAGCGCGAGATCGCGCGTTGGTGCCCCGGAGGAACCCACTACCATGAACCGCTCGATCGCGCTCGCAATGCTCGTGCTCTGCCTCGTGCCCGGCGTTTCGGAAGCCGCCGCCGGACCCGTCGATTTGAGCGCGAACGACCTGTATCGGCGCATGCTCGGCCTCAACGCCGACATGCGATCCTACAAGGCAACCGTCCACGTCGACGTCGCGCTCAAAACGTTTCCTTACCTGAGCCCGTCGCTCGACGGAAACGCCTATTACGAGCAGCCGGACCGGCAAGCGATCGTCTTCGATACGGTGCCCGCGCTCGCGTCCCAATTCAAAAAAGTGTACCCGAACGTCGATCCGCCGGGCCGTTGGCCGGGACTTTACGACGCGACGGTACTCGGCGACCAAGGCGGCATAACGACGTTTCGTCTAACGCCGAAGAAGACGGGACGCATCGCGCACCTCGACGTCAAGGTCGACGACGGCACGGCGACGACCCGCGGCTACACGTGGACGTACAACGACGGCGGCTACGTCTCGTTCGATCAAACGGTTAAAAATGTCGGGCGCGACTATCTGGTCGACCGGCAGAGCGGGCACGTTGACTTCCCTTCCTACAAAGCCGACGTCGTGTCGAATTTTTCGAACTATCAGCTCAACGTTGCGATCCCGCACGACGTCTTCGCAGAGAAGTAGGGGCGCCGTGGCGAACGCTGCGCCGATGGCGGGCACGATCGACCTCATTGAGCGAGTCGGAGCGGAATCTCCGCTTGCGGACGCCTTCGCACGGCCGATCGATTATTTGCGTATCTCCGTTACCGACCGCTGCAACTTACGCTGCACGTATTGCATGCCCGAAAGCGGGTTACCGTGGATTCCGAATGCCGACACGTTGACGTTCGAAGAAATCGAACGCGTCGTTCGCGCGGCGGCGTCGGTCGGTGTGCGCAGCATTCGCATCACCGGCGGCGAGCCGCTCGTGCGGCGCGAGTTGCCGCGCCTCGTCGCGCGCGTCGCGGCGATAGAGGGCATCGACGACATCGCGCTCTCGACCAACGGCATTTTGCTCGCGCAACAAGCCGCTGCGCTCGCCGCGTCGGGCTTGCGCCGCATCAACGTGTCGCTCGATACGCTGCGTGCTGAACGCTTCGAACGCATCGCACGCCGACCGGGCTTAGAACGTGTGCTGGCGGGTATCGACGCAGCGCTGGCAGCCGGACTCGGTCCGGTGAAGATCAATTGCGTCGTCATGCGCGGGCAGAACGATGACGAACTCGAGGCGTTCGCCGAGCTGGCGAGCGAGCGCGGTTTATACGTGCGCTTCATCGAAATGATGCCGGTCGTCGAAAACGCGTCGCTGCAGCGCGATGCGTACGTGTCTTCGCAGGAATTGCTGGCGCGCCTCAACCGTAGCGGCCGTCTGGTGCCGGTCGCCGGGCCCGGCGGCAACGGTCCCGCACGCTATTTCGCAGTGCCCGGTGAGCGCGGCGCCGTCGGAGTGATCAGCCCGCTCTCCCACGATTACTGCGCCACCTGCAATCGCGTTCGCTTGACTGCGGACGGGCGCTTACGCCTGTGCCTATTCGGCGATTACGAAATCGACATGCGAGGCCCGCTGCGTGAGGGCGCCTCGCAAACCGACCTCGCAGCGCTCTTCCGCGGCGGGATGCTGATCAAACCCGAACGCCACCACTTACAGCTTGGAGAGGCCGGCAGCCGCATGCGCGCCTTCAGCGAAATCGGCGGCTAGGTAGACGCTAGTCGAGCGGGTCCTGGACCTCGAGATCCTCGTCTTGGCGCGGGCGCGAGCGCAGTATGACGATCGATCCCACGAAGACGATGACGATGCCCGTGAGGATTGCGAGCTCGGTCGCATTTTCGTTGACGGAACCCGTATGCGCGCCGACTTCACCGACGGTGATCACGAGCATGCGGCGGATGACGGCGATTAGGCCGACGATCAGAAAGGGTTCGGCGAGCAGCACGGCGCCGCGCAGCGAAAGAATCACGGTGTACGCGAGCTCGACGACCATCAGCACGAGCAGTACGACGTCGAGAAATGCCGAACCGTAGGCAAGTGGCGGTTTATCCCCCGAGACCATGGCGAAGAGGATGCTTACGCTTTCTCGCAACAGCGCGAGCGCGGCGAGAAACAGCAGAACGCCGATGATGATGAAGACGCCGCGTTCCGCCCAGACGAGCATGTCGACTGCTGCGCGGACGAACGGGTGTAACGCGGGAGCCGGCTTGCGCTTCGCCATGAAGCTGCGTCGTTGGCGTCGCCGAGCGCGCGACCTTCGTGTTTGGCAGGCCGTCTAGCGCGGAAAGCAGACGGTGACGACGGGTTTGGGCACCGCACAATTTCCGAGGAAGGTAGCAATCTTTTTGAAACGTGTTCTATCGCTGTGTGTGGCCTTGGCCGTTGCGGGTGTTCTTACGAGCGGCTGTGCGAAGAGTTCGTCCGATCAGGGCGCGAGCGCGCAACCATCGGGTCCGATTACCGATAGCGGTGATACGGGACTTAAAGCCGAGACCAAACCGGGGCAAGTCGCCGCGGGCGATTCGAAACACGGCGAAGCGATCTTCACGCAAAATTGCTCGAGCTGCCACGGTGCGGCAGGTGCCGGAGGAGGTATCGGCCCGACGCTCAAAGGCGAAAAGGCACATAAGGATACGGCTGCGGCGATCGCGTGGATCAAAAATCCAAAGCCGCCGATGCCGAAGCTCTATCCGGCGCCGCTCTCCGAAAGCGACGTTGCCGACGTCGCCGCGTACGTCGAAACGCTGTAAGTTCGCCGATCGCGACTAGTCTTTTCTTATTCGGGCGCGACCTGCGTCTCGAAGATCACGCGGGCCTCGCGACGGCCGCGCAGTACGGGCCGCTTATCCCCGCGCTCATCACCACTGCGGAGACGGTCGAACGCGTCGGCCGCAACAGCCGCCGCGCCGCGTATTACTGCGGCGCGGCCGGGTCGCTCGACGCTTCCCTGCGCCGGCGTAACGCGCGACTCGTTTGTCGTCGTGGTCCGCTCGTGCCGACCGCGCTCGGGCTGGCACGGGAAGCGGGAGCCGAGAGCGTCGTTTGTTCGATCGATTACGACCCGGCCACGCTCGCGCGTCAACGCGAATTGCAATCTGCCCTGGAAGAGGCAGGCCTGCGAGCGACGCTCGTCCACGACGCGCCGGCCGTAGCGCCGGAAGAAACGGCCGCTACGCGTCGTGAGGGTGGCGGTCGCGGATACCGCTCGCTCGCCCCATACCTCGCCGCCTGGGGCTCGCAGCCGCGCGCGCCCCGAGAGGCGCGCGTCCGCTACGCCGCGACGTCGCTCTCTAGCGACGCGCTGCCGCAGCCGTCCGATTTCGGGCATTCGGTCCGCTCGAGCGACGCCGCCTCGGAAGAGGCCGCGCGGGCGCTGGTCGACGCTTATCTCGCGGGTCCCGTACTCGCATATCCGGCGGCTCGGCTGTCGCCCGGCGGCGAGCCTACGGCACGCTTGTCGGCAGCCCTCTCTTTCGGTACGATCGCGGCCCGTACGGTGCTCGAGCGTGTCGACGGGCGGCTTCGGGATCCGTTTCTGCTGGCGGAGGAACGCTTCGCACTGCGCGCGTTCGCGCAGGCCCTAGCGCGACGCGATTTCTTCTTACAACTGGCTTGGTTCTTCGAAGGCGACTCGGACGCACCGCTTCAGGACCGGATGCGGCGCTTTCCCTTCGCTCCATCGCATCCGCTACTCGAGGCGTGGAGCGAGGGCCGCACGGGTTTTCCGCTCGTGGACGCGGGCATGCGGCAATTGCGTGCGACCGGCTGGATGCACCCGCGCGTCCGCCTCATCAGCGCTTCGTTTCTGTGCTTCGACTTGGGCGTCGATTGGCGCGTCGGTCGCGCTCTCTGGGAACGCGAACTCGAAGAAGACGATGACGCCTTAGCGACCGGAAATTGGCAATGGGCTGCCGGCGTGGGTGCCGATCTGGCTCAGTTTCCGCGCATTTATAATCCCACGAAACAAGCGCGCGCGCTCGACCCGGCGGCTACCTACATGCGGCGCTGGATCGCGGAACTGGCAAGCGCGCCTGCGAGCTACTTTTTCCCCGCGCGAAGCCGCGCGAGCGCCCAGCTAGCCCTGCCCCTGTATACGGCCTGCAACTACCCGGCGCCCGTGCTCCGGCACGACGTCGCAGCGCGAGCGTTTTTACGGCGCTACGCGGAGTTCGTTTCCGCTTAACAGGGTGCGGAGAAACTCGCGATGTCCGGATCGGGTCCGAATGTTTCCGCACCCTTGTATGATACGATTTTGGGGCGGCAGGCCGATGCACCCTCGGGCTATCAGCCCGTTTAGCAGCGATGGTCGCCGCGCATACCATCCGCCAAACCCGGACAGTTGCTTGGGCCTCGAGCCCGCATTTCACAAGGTTGGGCATTCCGCGGAGATCTTCACCTCATGTCTTCTTTGCCGTCGTCGCTGTACGTTGGGATCGACGTGTCCAAAGCGTATCTCGATGTTGCGTTGGGCCTCACCCAAGAACCACAGCGTTTCACCAACGACGAGAAAGGAATCGCCCAACTCGAGAGACTCCTCATTGAGCAAAAGCCGGAGCTTGTCATCATGGAGGCCACCGGCGGCCTGGAAATCCCCATCGCGGCGACATTGACTCGCGTTAAATCCGCGCGGTGCGTGCCTTCCGCTCGTCGAGCCAATCGGTGACCAACGGTACGCGTACCTCGTCGCCGTGGAATACCTTGACCGCGTATACGGTCGTCGCAACGAGCCAAAGCGGTGCGAGGAGCCCGAGTAACGGCCAGGCGGAGAAGCCGAGAATCGGAATCTGCGCGATGGTGCCGAGCCCGAGCCACAGGCCGAACAAACCGAAGTTGAGCCCGAGCGCCTGCAGCGCTTCGTGACGCACCGCGGGCGAACGTTTCGGATCGAGCAGTGCGAGGGCGGCGAGCGGCCAGAACGGATATCCCAGTGCGAGCAGCACGCGCGTTTCGAACGACACTTCGGCGAGACTCGTACCGGTTTGCCGAACCGGAACGGTCGCGGGCGGCGGAGGGGGGCTCGAGCGTGGCGGGGGTTGCGGGCGCGACGGCCCGACTTTTCCCTTTAGTCCTTCGCGCGGCGCAGACGCCCGGTTGATGCGGCGCTCGAGGCGGCAGCCCGGGCAAAGCCCGATAGCGTCGCGGCACGTCGCACAAATCGCTTGCTCGCAATCGTGGCAAACGGCAACGGACGGAACGGCGTTGTGGTAGTAGCAGTCCACGGCAGGATCTCCGGCGAACGAGGGGACGTGTCCGATTTACTGAGCGGAGCGACGAAAGGTTTCGCGGTCTGAAAACCGCTCTCGATGCGAACGCTCGCCGGGTGGTCGTCCGCCGCTTACTAGCCGAGGCGCGACCGTATTATCCGCGCTTGATTTTCGCGCTCGCTCTCGGGCTGATCGCCGGGCTCGGGCCGCTCGCGCTGACGAAGGCCTTCCCGATTGTGATCGACGGCGTCGTGGAAAATCCCGCCCATCCCGTCTCGCTGCTCGCGTACGTGATGGCGGCCCTATTCGTCGTCAACGTCATCTCGAGTGCCGCGACCTACGGTCAGGGCTACCTTACGGCGTGGAGCGGGCAGAAACTCATTGCAAGTTTGCGGGTGCGTCTGTTCGAGCGCACTTTGCGCATGCCGATGCAAGAATTCGATAAGTGGCGGCCCGGCGAATTCATCGCGCGCTTCAACACCGATCTCATGCTCATGACGGACGCGCTGAGTATCTCTCTGCCGCAATTCTTCGTGACCCTGGTGACGCTCGTCGCCTCGATAGCGTATATGCTCTACATCGACTGGCTGCTCGCGCTATTCTTATTCGTTTTCGCGCCGGTCGTTAATTTCGTCGTCGCGACGTTCACGCGCATGATCTCCGCGAGCACGAAACGCGCTCAGGAACAAATCGCTGACTTGTCGGCGAACTTGAGTGAAGTGTTGCAGGGCGAGCGCGTCGTCAAGGCGTTCGGGCGAGAAACTTACGAGGTCGAACGCTTCGGACGCAGTAACGAAAACTATTTCGGTGCCTACATGAAGGTGCTGCAACTCGGTTTAACCCAGACGCCGATCGTCGCGATGATTATCACGACGGCGTTGCTGGCAATCATGGCGTTTTCGGTACGCGAAGCGATCGTCGGCCGGATGACGAGCGGTCAGGTCTTCCAATTCTGGACGCTCGTCGTGCTCGCGATCAACCCGCTGAACCGGCTGGCCTCGTTTGTCGGCGATATCTCGAAGGGTCTGATCGGCACGGCGCGCGTTTTCGAGATCCTCGATCTTCCGATCGAAGAGCGTGGGGCGCCCGAACGCGTGCGCCCGCACCCGATAGCCGGGCGGCTGGCGTTCGAGAATGTCACGTTCGCTTACAAGCCGGAGGGTTCGCCGGCGTTGCGCGACCTTTCGGCGACGATCGAAGCCGGTGCCATCGTAGCGCTCGTCGGCCCCTCGGGCGCGGGCAAAACGACGCTCGTCAATCTCGTGCCGCGCTTCTACGAACCGCAATTCGGCCAGATTTTCCTCGACGGCACCGATCTGCGCGATTTTCCGCTCGCAATGCTGCGCGACGCGATCGCGATCGTCCCGCAGGAAGCAATGCTCTTCAGCGGGACGGTAGCCGAAAATATCCGCTATGGACGGCTCGACGCCTCCCATGCGGACATCGCCGCCGCAGCCCGGGAAGCGAACGCGGAAGAGTTCATTCTCGATCTTCCGCTCGGCTACGAGACACCGGTCGGAGACCGCGGGATGCGGCTTTCAGGCGGTCAGCGGCAACGGATCTCGATCGCGCGCGCGGTCCTACGAGACCCGCGGATCCTCATCCTCGACGAGGCGACGAGCGCGCTCGATAGCCATTCAGAGCGGCTTATCGAGGCGGCCTTAGACCGCTTACTTCCCGGCCGTACGACCCTGATCATCGCCCATCGTCTGTCGACGATTCGGCGCGCGAATACGATCCTTTACATTTCGGCGGGCCGAGTGATCGAGTCGGGCTCGCACGGCGACCTGCTGGCGCGGGGCGGCCCGTACGCGGAGCTTCACGCGGCCCAATTCGCCTGAGCGCAGGCGGAGCGCGGTCGGGTCACGCGGGCCTGCAGGCCCTACCGTAGCTGCGGGACCTCGTTGAATGCGGGTCCGACGGCCCTCGTGCGGTGCGGGGGGCCTGTGCAGCGGGTCGAAACCAGACCCGCGTTGACCTATGCGCATAACGTTCGGAGGTGCTGATGCTCGTTCTGACTCGTAAGCCGAAGCAAGCCATCGTCGTCGGCGACGATATCCGAATCGTGGTCGTCTCTGTCGAGCGAGACCAGGTGCGGCTAGGAATCGAAGCGCCACGTGAGGTGAGCGTGCACCGCGCCGAGGTCTACGAAGAGATCCGGCGCGACGCCACGTCGCTCGGCGAGGATGGGCTGCCCGTCGCTCTGTAACCAAGGCCTGGCGGCGTCACGTTGTTTTCGCTCGACCCGGCATGGTATGATCGAGGGGTTCGTTCCAAATTCGCCCGGCACGGATGTCGGGCGCGATGGTCTCGAGAGCACTTCCGGCACGGACGCCGCGGTGCGAGATCAGAAAGGTTAGAGAACCGATGGCATCGGTCATTTCTATGAAAGCGCTCCTCGAAGCGGGCGTCCATTTCGGGCACCAAACCCGGCGTTGGAACCCGAAGATGAAGCCGTACATTTTTCAAGAGCGCAACGGCATCTACATCATCGATCTTTCGAAGACCGTTGTGATGCTGCGCGAGGTTTACGCAGCCGTCAAGCAGATGGCGCGCGATGGCAAAGTTATTCTGTTCGTCGGCACGAAAAAGCAGGCGCAGGACGTGGTCAAAGAAGAGGCGGAGCGCGCGGGTACGTTCTACGTGAACGAGCGCTGGCTCGGCGGTACGCTGACCAACTTTTCTACGATTCAGAAGCGCATCGCGCGGTTACGCGAACTCGAGGGCATGCGAGCTCAGGGCAACTTCGATCTGCTCCCGAAAAAGGAAGTTTCGCGTCTTTCCGACGAGCTCGAGAAGCTCGAGCGCTTTCTCGGCGGCATCAAGGACATGCACCGCTTACCGGACGCAGTCTTCATCGTCGACCCGAAAAAAGAACGGATAGCCGTCCTCGAAGCCCGTAAGCTCAAGATTCCGATCGTGGCCGTTATCGACACCAACTGCGATCCGGACGAGATCGACTACCCGATCCCCGGCAACGACGACGCCATTCGGGCCGTCAAGCTAATGGTTTCGAAGATCTCGGATGCGATCATCGAGGGCCGCACGGAAGTCGAGTCGAGCCGCTTCGAAGATGAAGCTTACGCGGATCCATACTCGCAGGCGATGCCCGTCGCGGCGACGGCGCCGGGCGCCGAGGACGTGGCGCCCGACCCCGATCCCGAAGCCGAGTCGGCCGCTGCCGACGCTCAGGAGGCGGCTGTCTAGCCGTCCAGAAGCAAGCGCAAAGGTTGGACGGGCGTCGCGCGAGCGGCGCCTTTCCTTCGCACCGTGTCCCGCGCACCGTGTCCCGCAAAGACCATAAGAAAGGCCAGCTCGCGTGAGTTCCATAGCGACGTATAAACCATCGACCGATGAAATCAAGCGCCTGCGTGAAGAGACCGGGGCCGGAATGATGGATTGTCGCGCGGCCCTGCTCGGAGCCGGCGGCAATTACGACGCAGCGAAGAAAGAGCTCCTCGATCAAGGGATGAGCAAGGTTGCGAAAAAAGCCGATCGTTCGGCCAAAGAAGGGCTGGTTGGGTCATACATTCACGTCGGCGGTAAGATCGGGGTTCTCGTCGAGATCAATTGCGAGACCGATTTCGTGGCGCGTAACGAGCGCTTCGGCGAACTCGTCCGCGACGTTGCGATGCATGTCGCCGCGATGCCGGTCAAGTACGTGTCGCGCGACCAGGTTTCCGAGGAAGAGCTCGCGCCGCTGCGCGCCGAGTTCGCGCTCGCGGCCGAGGGCAAACCCGCGCACGTCATCGACCGCATCGTCGAGGGCAAACTCAACAAGTGGTTCGAGGAGAACGTCCTTCTCGATCAACCGTTCATAAAAAACGACGACCAGACCGTCGGCGAACTGATCGGCTCGGTCGTGGGCGTCCTCGGCGAGAAGATCGCGATCCGCCGCTATGCGAAATTCGCGCTTGGCGAGTAGCCCCGGGGCATCGTACGACCGGGTTCTCTTAAAAATCTCCGGCGAGGCTTTCGCCGGAGCGGACGCCTCGGTCGACGTCGTTACGACGGCCTGGATGGCGGAGCAAATCGCGGAGGTTGCGCGCGAGGGCGTTTCGATCGCCGTCGTCGTTGGCGGCGGAAACATCTGGCGTGGTAAAGCGCACGAAGCCGCCGGCATGGATCGCGCAAATGCCGACTACATGGGCATGCTCGCGACGGTCATCAATGCGCTCGCTTTGCAGGATGCGCTCGAGCGCATGGGTGTCGCATCGCGCGTGCAAACCGCTATTCAGATGCAGCAGATCGCCGAGCCATACATCCGCCGTCGCGCTATGCGCCATCTCGAAAAGGGGCGCGTCGTCATCTTCGGTGCGGGTACGGGCAACCCGTATTTTACGACGGATACGACGGCAGCATTGCGCGCGGTCGAAATCGGCGCGCAAGCGATCCTGAAGGCGACCAAGGTCGACGGTATCTATACGGCGGACCCCGAGATCGACCGCGCGGCGACCCGTTTTTCCAGGCTGGACTATCTCGAAGTTTTACAGCGCGGGCTACAGGTCATGGATAATACGGCGCTTACGTTATGCATGGATAACGACATGCCCATCATCGTTTTTGACATGAACGTCGCGGGTAATATCCGGCGCGCTGTATTCGGTGAACCCATCGGCACGCTCGTGACGACGGCTGGGCGAGCGGCAACTTTGGAGAACGTAGTACGGTGAGCGATATCGACGAGGTTTTTAAAGCAACCGAACAGCGCATGCAAAAGGCGCTCGACGCAACGCGAAACGACTTCGCTTCGGTCCGCACGGGGCGCGCGTCGCCCGCGTTACTCGACCGACTGCACGTCGAGGTTTACGGCTCGAGCGTACCGCTCAAAACGGTCGCATCCATCAGCGCTCCCGACGCGCGCTCTTTGCAGATTCAGGCTTTCGACCGCAACACGGTCGGCGCGATTCGCAAGGCGATCGAAACGAGCGATCTCGGGCTTTCGCCCAATATCGACGGCTCGAATATTCGACTTTCGATCCCGCCGCTTAACGAAGACCGGCGCAAAGATCTCGTTAAGGTCATTCGGAAAAAGGCCGAGGATGGCAAGGTTGCCGTGCGGACGATCCGCCATAAGAGCGTCGACGAAGTCAAAGCGCTTCTCAAAGACGGAAAAATTACCGAAGACGAAAATAAGCGGGCCGGTGAACGCGTTCAGAAGACGACCGATAAGTATATCAAAGACGTGGACGGGCTGGTCGTGGCCAAAGAGAAGGAAATTATGGAGGTCTAGTCTCCGCGTTCAAGCGAAGGAATAACCTCTTGGATCACACGTACGACGAGCAATCGCTCGTGCTTTTGCCCGAAGTCGAAGCCCGCACGCTCCTGGCAGGGCGCGTGCTCAGTTTCGCGCTGCTACGGCCACCCTTTCCGGCTCTCGGCGTAGGCGAATTGCGGGTTCTGCGCGTATGCGAACGTTCGGCAGGCACGCACATCGTCGCGGGCTACGACCGATACGAACGGGTGCCCACCTGAACCCGGCGGAGCGGGTGCCGCGGCATGTCGCCATCATCATGGACGGCAACCGGCGCTGGGCGCGGGCGCACCGGTTGCCGGTTGCGGAAGGTCATCGGCGCGGAATGGTGGCGCTGCGCCACATTACCCGCGCGGCGAGCGACCTCGGTATCGAGACGCTGACCGTGTACGGCTTCTCAACGGAAAATTGGAAGCGCGATTCGACCGAAATCTCGCTACTGCTCGATCTTGCCGTGTATTTCGCCCAAAACGAATTCGCGGAACTGCATCGGAACAACGTCCGCGTGCGAGTGATCGGAGATTATCGCGCGTTGCCGCGCCCGTCGCGCGACGCTCTCGACGGCCTCATGGCAAAGACGGCCGACAACGACGGTTTACTCCTGAACCTCGCGGTCAATTATAGCGCTCGCGCCGAGCTGCGTTCCGCCGTGACGCGGGTTGCGAGCGACGTCGCGGCGGGGACGCTCGAACCCGAAGCGATCGACGAGCTTCTCGTCGCTTCGTATCTCTCGACCGCGGGCTTGCCCGATCCCGATCTTCTGATCCGGCCGGGCGGCGAGTCACGCTTATCCAATTTTTTGCTCTTTCAGCTGGCTGAAGCCGAACTGTATCTATCCGATACGCTTTGGCCCGATTTTCAGCCCGAGCACTTCGCACAGGCCCTGGCCGCATACCGCTCGCGCTTCCCGGCGGCGCCCGCCGGCGCGTGACGGCTTCGGCGTCAGGCGCGACAGGTGAGTCGCCGGCTCTCGGCCGGAGGATAACGAGCGGGCTCGTCCTCGCGGCAATCGTCTTCGCATCGATCGCGACCGTCCCCACGTTTACGGCCGCGCTCTTGGTCGTCTGTCTCATCTCGCTCTGGGAACTCGCCGGGCTCACCGCCCGCAAAGGTCAAGTATTGATCTTTCCCGTCGCGGCAATCGCGGTCGCGGTGTACATCGTGCTCGCGGCGATGGGTTTGCAGCACGCCTATGAAAAGCCGTTGCTCGCTTGTACGATCTTCGCTTCCTTCGCGTTCTCGATCGTCGGTTCGCGCCAGGGATTTTTCGCGCGTAGCGCTTTCACGGTCTTCGGCGTGCTCTATATCGGGTGGCTCGGTTCCTATTTTCTTGCGCTGCGCAACCAACCGCATTACGGAGCTGCCTATGCTGCCGAGAGCATCGTCGCCATAGCCTTCACCGATATCTTTGCGATGCTCGTCGGGACGACGCTCGGACGCACGCCCTTGACGTCGATCTCACCGAGTAAAACGTGGGAGGGCGCGGTCGGCGGTTTCGTTGCAACGACTGCCGTTTGCGCGTCGTTCGGACTCGTGCACGTCCTGGACGTCACGTGGTGGCAAGGCGCGTTGATCGGCGCGCTGACGAGTTTTGCCGCGCAGACGGGCGACATCGTCGAATCGGCGTTAAAGCGCGATGCGCGCGTGAAAGACGCAGGTACCCTGCTCGCGGGGCACGGCGGAATTCTCGATCGTTTCGATTCGTATACCTTCGGTGGCATCGCGTTTTACGTCGGTCTCTACGCAACTGGCCACATCGTGCACCCATAGTGCTTAATTTTGAAGCGCGCAAGAGGTCGGTTATGCGAAAAAAAATCGCGATTCTCGGCTCGACCGGTTCGATCGGGACGCAGACGCTCGATGTGATCGCGCGCCATGCGGACCGCTTTTCAGTCGTCTCCCTTGCCGCCGGGTCGCGAATCGCGACCCTCGTCGAACAGTCGAAGCGCTTCGACCCGGCCATCGTGTCGTGCGCGCGGCAAAGCGACATTGCGGCGCTGCGCGCGCAGCTGCCCCACTCGACGCGAGTGCTCGCCGGCGCCGAGGGGTTGCTCGCGGTCGCGGCGGAGAGCGGTGCGGACGTCGTCGTAGCCGCAACCGACGGAGCCGTTTCATTCGATGCGGTCTTTGCCGCCGTCGAGCGCGGCATCCGCATTGCCGTTGCGAATAAAGAACTCATCGTGGCGGCGGGTGAGCTATTCGTTGCGGCGGCCCGGCGCTCGGGTGCCGAGATCGTCCCGGTCGACTCCGAACACAGCGCGCTCTTTCAGTGTCTCGCGGGCGAACCGGGCGACCGCATCGGAACGCTCGTCTTGACCGCCTCCGGCGGTCCTTTTTGGGATTGGGATCGCGCCCGGATCGCAAACGCCTCGCTCGAGGATGCGCTGCGCCACCCGACGTGGCAAATGGGAACCAAGAATACCGTCGATTCCGCCTCCCTCATGAATAAAGGGCTCGAAGTCATCGAAGCGAGCCGCCTCTTCGGTGTGCCGGGCGACCGGATCGAGGTGCTCGTCCATCGCACCTCGGTCGCGCACGGCTTCGTGGTCTTCAGCGACGGCAATGTCAAAGCGCAGCTCGCTTCGCCCGACATGCGCCTTCCGATCGGCTATGCGCTCGCGTATCCGGACCGGCTGGACGGTCGCGTACGCATCTCGGCCCTCGAGGCGCTCGGTGCAAAAGCGGACGACGCCCTGGCCCGGCTCGAGTTCCGGCCGCCCGATCTCGAACGCTTTCCCTGCCTCGGGCTCGCGTATGCGGCCCTGCGGCGCGGAGGTGTGGCCCCGGCCGTACTTTCCGCCGCAAACGAAATCGCCGTGGACGCGTTCGTACGGGGGGAGATTCGTTTTGGGGCGATTCCAGACATCGTGGCGGCGGCACTCGACGCCGCTCCGGACGAACCACTCAGTCTGGTTTCTGTGCGAGCGGCCGATGGCCACGCTCGCGAACTAGCTCGTAGTGCAGTCGAGGCCCGTTCCATGGCTCAGGCGAAATGAGGAATCCAACGTGTTGATCGCTCTCTCTCCCACCCTCCCGTTTGCGCTCCCGGCCTTCGACGGATTCGGAAAAATCGTCGTTTTTCTGCTGATGTTGTCGGTGCTCGTGGTCCTGCACGAGGCCGGCCATTTCATCGTGGCGCGGCTCAACGGCGTTCGCGTGAACGACTTTGCGGTCGGTTTCGGCCCGACGCTCTTGAAGTGGACCTCACCGCGTAGCGGGACGAATTACCGCCTCAATCTGCTGCCGATCGGCGGCTATTGCGCGATGCAGGGCGAGGACGGTCAGACGAGCGAGGCCGAACAACAGCGAGAGTTTCGCGAGCGCTCGAGGGCGGCCGGCACCGAATCTGCGCCCGCCTCGCTCGGCGGGGGTGTTGCCGTCGCCGAGCGCACGGCCGTGCGTAAGGCGGCTACCTTTAGCGCCGGAGCGCCCGGCCTGCGCGCAACCGCGCTGACGACGCCGCCCGGCCACGATAATTTTCAAGCCAAGACCGCCTGGCAGCGGCTCGCGATCATCGTCGCCGGACCCATCGCGAACTTCGTTCTGGCCTTCGTCATCTTATTCGTCGCAGCGATTACATTCGGGATCGCTTCGCCGACCTTCAGCACGAAGATCGGACCGCTGTCGCCCGGTTCGCCCGGCGCGAAAGCCGGATTGCAAATCGGCGACGAGATCGTCGCCGTCGACGGCGTTCGCTACGCGAGCGGCGACAAGCTCTTGGCGAAGATACAGGGGTCGGCCGGCAAGCCGCTTCATATCGAGTTCGTTCGTCGCGGTACGGATGAAACGGTCGTCGTTACGCCGCAAGCCGTTCGCGAAGGCAGCCGGACCGTAGGGCGCATCGGCTTCGTGCGCATCCCCGAATTTCAACGCGTCGGCTTCTTCCAAGCTATTCCGGTTGCCGGGACCGAGTTCGCCAACGCGTTGAGCGCTCAGCTGACCGGCTACGGGCAACTGATCCGGCATCCGAAGGAATACGGCGCGAGCGTTTCCGGCCCGATCGGCATGGAACGTGCGGCTTCCGCCTATCAGGACCTCGGGTGGGGTCCCTATCTCGAGCTCGCCGCGATGATCTCGGTGGCGCTCGGACTGCTGAATCTGCTGCCCTTTCCGGCGCTCGACGGCGGCCGCGCGGTGTTCATCGTCGCGGAGATGCTGCGCGGGCGGCCGGTCGAGCCTGAGAAGGAGGCCTTCGTTCATGTCACCGGCTTCGCGGTGCTGATTACCCTCATGGTGTTCGTGGCGTACCACGACATCAGCAATATCGTCTCCGGTAAGGGGGTTTTCTAGGCATGGTCCGTTTACGGCGCGCGTCAAAGCCGATTCTGCTCGAGAATAAATCGAAGTGGTCGAGCGGAGCGAAGAAGGTCTGGCTCGGCGGCGACCACCCGGTCGTCGTGCAATCGATGACCACGACGGATACCGCGGACGTCGATAAAACGCTCGAGCAGATTTACGGGCTCGCTGCGGCCGGTTGCGAAGTCGTGCGCGTGACGGTCAAGGACGCTCCGGACGCCGCGGGCATGCCTGGTATCGTCGCGCGTTCGCCCGTCCCGATCGTGGCCGACATCCACTTCGATCACAAGATGGCGCTTGCGGCCCTGGAAGCGGGCGTTGCAAAGCTGCGGCTCAATCCCGGCAACATTACCGACCGCACGAAGACGCGCGAAGTCGTCACCCTCGCCAAGGCGATGGGAACGCCCATTCGTATCGGTGTGAACATGGGTTCGCTCGCGCACGATCTCGAGAAGCAATATGGCCACACGCCCGAGGCGATGGTGCGCTCGGCGCTGCGCCACGTCGAGATTCTCGAAGAGCTCGGGCATACGGACATCGTTATCTCGCTCAAAGCGCATGACGTGCCGACGACCATCTACGCTTACCGGCTGGCCGACAAGATGCTCGCCGAGCGCAGCACGCCCTATGCATTGCATCTCGGCATCACCGAAGCGGGCTTACCACGGGAAGGCACGATCAAATCCGCGATCGGGCTCGGCGTTCTGCTGTGGGAAGGTATCGGCGATACGCTGCGCTGTTCGCTCGCGGCGGATCCGGTCGAAGAAGTACCCGTGTGCTGGGGTATTCTAAAGGCGCTCGGTATCCGCGAAAAGGGCTTCGATATCACCGCCTGTCCGTCGTGCGGCCGCGCCGAAATCGAAGTCGTCGATCTGGCGCGGTCGGTCGAGGCGATTGCCAAACAATACGAAGCACCGGTGAAGGTGGCCGTCATGGGATGCGTCGTCAACGGTCCGGGCGAGAGTAAGATGGCCGACGTCGGCGTGGCGGGCGGTAAGGGTAAGGGTGCGATCTATCGCAAAGGGGAGCTCGTCGGTACGTTCCCCGAAGCCGAACTGCTCGGCGCGCTCAAGCTCGAGATCGAGAAAGTTATCGTGGACCTCTACCCCGATTTCATTCATGAAACGGCATATGGGAAAGATCTCGCCACGGTCTCTTAGCGGAGCGTTCCGCGCGCCGACTCTGCGCAGCGTCGTCTTGACGATGGCGCTGGCGGCTCCGGCCGCGGCGCTGTCGGCGCTGTCGAATCCGGCGGCACTGCGCATCGACGGGCAGCGCATGCTCTCGGACGTCCCTCCCGTCACGACGGCTAAAGGCGCTTACGTTCCCCTTCGCTTCGTTGCTAAATCGTTCGGGGCCGAGACGAGCTACGATGCAAAGACCGGTTACGTGGAATTGGTGCGCGCGAACGATACGCTGCGGCTCCATGCCGGCGACCGTCAGGCGACGTTAAACGGTCGCAAACTGACGCTCAAAGCAGCGCCGTTTTCGGTGCGCGGCCGCACGATGGTGGCGCTCAGTACCGTCGCCCGTGCTTTTCGGACGAAGGTCAGCTACGAACCGGCGCGGGCGAATATCGACGTTATGACTTCCGGCACGGTCGAACCGGGCGCGAACATCGATCCATAGCCTCTAGTACTACTGTGTCATAAATGTTGCTTTAAATAGAAGCTTTACCCGGATCGTGCATGCAAGCATGTTGGGCAGCGAGTCAGTGTCGGTGCGAGTGCTGCGATGAGAACGGCTCGCCGGGAAGCG
>JAABUX010000922.1_pt1 | contig 46809 bp, 44 predicted proteins | sample 5561851 | NCBI WGS metagenome assembly JAABUX01 (sample SAMN10711883, study PRJNA513361) | rock metagenome | isolation source: Antarctica rocks | place: Antarctica: Victoria Land, Richard Nunatak red sandstone | collected 2016-01-03 | reverse complement strand
GGCTTGGGTGAGGATCAGCTCGATCCGAGGGATGTTGCGGCGGCTGGCCCCAGACGAGAGGCGGCCGGCCACCCCATTCAAGTATCCACAACCGAAAGCGGCGTAGCTTCCCGGATAGCCTCTTACCCCGGCACGACGACCCCTGTAGACAATCCCTCGCCGCCCGAGACGGGTCCGTCGCCGGGTAATAATTACTTCGCCTCGGCCGGATCGAGCATGAACGTCTACGCCGTGGGCGGCAATTACGGCATGTTCGCGTCCTCCGGCTCGGGGCCGAACGGCGTGTTCCAGCACGGCGGCCAGTCGTTCTCCGAGCGCGACATCACCGACGGCCTCTCCAACACCATCGCGTTCGGCGAGTGGCGTTCGGGCGACAACAACAACGCCAAGTTGACGCTGCCGCAGGACATCATCAAGACCGCCACGCTGCCCTCCGGCGCCAGCCCCCGGGACTACTCCGGCGGCACCGGAATCTACACCTCCATGCCCCTCGGCGGCACCATCCTCAACGCCTGGCTGGCCCAGTGTGCCGGCATGGCCCAGTCGAGCGGCAACTCGGTCCCGCAGTACAGCTTCATCGGCGAGTTGTGGGCCGAAGGCGTCCCGGCGCGGGGCATGGGCAACGTGCTGGTCGCGCCCAACTCGACCTACCCGAACTGCCTCTACAGCTACGGCGGCGGCGACACCGACGACGATTTCGGGTCCGTCGGCCTGAGCAGCTTCCACCCGGGCGGGTGCAACGTCCTCTTCGCCGACGGCTCGGTCCACTTCCTCAAGAACTCGATCAACCAGCTCACCCTCTGGTCGCTGGGCTCGCGGGCCCAGGGTGAGGTCATCAGCGCGGACGCCTATTGACCTGATCGAGGTCTCGCGCGGTCCGCCCCAGGCCCTGGCGACGCCCCCCGACGGGGATGTCGCCAGGGCTTTCTTCGTCGGGTGGATGGAATCCACCAATCCTCGGCCCGGCCCGAACCCCTGGTGGATTTCCCCCACCCGACGGGATCGCGGATCTCACGGTTTCGGTCGTTCGAGCGCCGATCAGGCCGTCGTCCCGGGCTCGTCGGCCTTGCGGGTCGGGACGACGGGGGGGACGGGCACTCGGGTCAGGTGGCCTTCGATCTCCTCGGCCTTGAGGTAGAGCCGGTGCGTCGGCCTGGGGGTCGCGGCGAGCCGTCGCCGCTCGTCGAGCCAACGGAGCAGCTCGGCCCCGGCCTGGGGCTCGACGTCGTTGATCGGCGCCTCGATCGCGGCCGAGCCGAGGAACGTCGCGTGCGGGACCGGCACGAGCTGGCCGAGGCTCTCCCCCTTGGCGAACCGGACCTCGCCGGGCTCGACGACCTTCCAGTTGAGCGTGAACGTGTAGTTGAGCCACCAGGTCTCGATCACCCCCTCCAGGGGCGAGCAGTTGGTCTTCCAGCGGTTGCTCGGCCCCTTGGCGTAGAGGTCCCAGCCCGGCGGGGTCCGGAACACCCAGGGCGGCGAGAACGTGACGATCCCCCGGCCGAACTGGCTCTTGATCGAGGGCGCCCAGCGGGGGTCGACCTCGACCCGGAGCCCCCGGATCGCCGGCGAGCCGTCCCAGAGGACGCGGACGTCGGCGGGGCAGAGGACCTGCCAGCCCCACTGGTTGGCCACCACCATCGGCAGGCACTGGTAGGCCGCGGGATACTCGTCCATCCAGGCCCGCCGGATCGGCGAGGGGCGCAACGCCCACCCCTCGGCCCAGCCGTCGCCCAGGATTCGGAGCGCCTGGAAGTCGACCGGCAGCGGGACCGATCGCGCCCCGTCCCCGGCGAGCCGCCGCTCCAGCTCGGCGACCTTCGCCTCCAGCTCGCGGCACCGCGGGCAGGCCTCGCCCGGCTCGCTCATGTCCGTCGCTCCGGGTCCCGGGCTCGGTGGCTATCCGAGATCGAAAATGGCTGATGAGTGAGGGTCATGGCCGGCCATCCGGGGGGCGATCGGCCCCCCTTCGACCATCAACCATCCGTCACGACTCTTCGTCGCTCCTGGGGAGGATTCCCGGGTCGCCGGTCAGTCGATCTCCATCCCCCGGTCGGTGAGGCGATAGGGGCGGATCTCGTCCGACCCGGCGCTCCCGCGGTGCTTGGCGACGTAGAGGGCCCGGCCCATCCGGCCGACCTCCTTGGTCCGGCCCATGAGGATGACGGTGTTGGCGTTGGAGAAGATGTCCCCCTCGCCGATCGGCTGGGCCATCAAGTCGTCGAGCAGGATGTGGGGCGTGGTGTACATGAAGAGGCAGCCGATCGCCCGGTAGTCGTAGCGGTGGGCGGCGACGTTGTCGGCGTTGGCGCGGTACTTCTCGCGGAAGACCTCGCGGGCGGCCCATTCGTCTTCCTTGCGGAGGACGTGCTGGTAGAGGTACTCGAAGAACTCGAACTGGATCGACTCGGAGAACCGCTCGGTCGGCTCGATCCCGTCGACGACGACCCGCCGGGTCCCGCGGATGAACTGCGAGTAGAAGTAGGCGGCGGAGCCCCGGAGGACGCGGGCGAGGTCGGACTTCCAGGCGTGCCAGTCGTCGGGCTCGAGGTCGCGGCGGGTGACCCGGCGGCCGGAGCGGGCGAAGGGGTGGAAGTAGTCGCCCGAGGCGTGCTTGAAGTCGAAGGCCCGGTCGAGCTCGAGGTCGACCGGGCCGTCGGCGAGGTGCTCGCAAAGGGCCCAGCCGAACTGGTCGCGGGCGTAGGCGTGGTGATTCTGCGCATCGCCCCGGCTGGTGAGGTCGCAGATCACGCCGCGGCGCCCCTCGGCGGCCTGCCCCTGGTCGGCCCACCGGAGGCCGAGCTGGGTCTTGCCCACCCCCGTCGCGCCGGCCAGGACGGTGAGGGTCCCGGGCAGGAGCCCGCCGCCGAGCATCGCGTCGAGCCCCGCGATCCCGAATGATTGCCGAGCCGTCGTCGCCATCGCCATCGCCATCGCCATCGCCATGCCACCTCGCGTGAGCCTCCGAAGTCGAGGGCCATCATAGGCGCGGGCGGCGGCGGCGGGCAAGGCGTCGGGCCCGGCTCAGGGCCGCATCTGGCCGTCGGTCGGCCCCTCGTGGCGGTCGAGGGCGAAGGCGGTGTTGATCAGGGCGACGTGCGAGAACGCCTGGGGGAAGTTGCCCGTCATCCGGCCCGCCTTGGGGTCGTACTCCTCGGAGAGCAGGCCGACGTCGTTGCGGAGGCCGATCAGGTGTTCGAACATCCGGACGGCGTCGTCCTCGCGGCCGAGGGCCTGCAAGTTGTCGACGAGCCAGAACGAACAGGGGAGGAACCGGCCTTCGCCGGGCGGGAGGCCGTCGACGTCCTGGTGGGGGGCGTAGCGGGCCACCAGGCCGTCTTCCATCAGCTCGCGCTCGATCGCCTCGATCGTCCCCCGGACCCGGGGGTCGCCGACCGGGAGGAAGCCGACCTTGGCCATCATCAGCAGGCTCGAATCGAGCAGGTCCGAGCCGTAATACTGCACGAAGGCCCCGCGGCCCGGGTTGAACCCCTCGCGGCAGACCTCGTCGTGGATCTCGGCGCGGACCTGCCGCCAGCGGTCGACCGGGCCCTCGAGGTCCTCAAACTCCTCGATCGCGCGGATGCCGCGGTCGAAGGCCACCCAGGCCATGACCTTGGAGTGGGTGAAGTGGCGGCGGGGGCCGCGGACCTCCCAGATCCCGTCGTCGGGCTCGCGCCAGAGCGATTCGAGGGCCTCGTGGAGGGCCAGGCCCATGTTCCAGCCCTGTTCCGACCGCTCCAGGCCGGCCCGGAGGCATTCGTACATCGTCGCGCTAAGCTCGCCGAAGACGTCGAGCTGGAACTGCTCGGCCGCCGCGTTGCCCATCCGGACCGGCGCGGCCCCCTCGTAGCCCGAGAGCCAGGGCAGCTCGATCTCGGGGAGCCGGCGGCGGCCGTCGAGGCCATACATGATCTGGAGCGTGCCGGGCGTCCCGCCCACGGCGCGCCGGAGCCAGCCCCGCCAGGCCCGGGCCTCGTCGAGGTAGCCGGCGTTGGCCAGCGAGGAGAGGGTGAACGTGGCGTCGCGGACCCAGCAATACCGGTAGTCCCAGTTCCGGACCCCGCCGAGCTGCTCGGGGAGCGACGTCGTCGGCGCGGCCACGATCCCCCCCGTCGGCCGATAGGTGAGCGCCTTCAGCGTGATCAGCGACCGGACCACCGCGTCGCGGTAGCGGCCCTGGTAGTTGCACCGCGAGGCCCATTCGGACCAGAACGCCTCGGTGTCCCGGAGGGCCCGGTCCGGGTCGATGGCGGGGGGCTCGGCCCCATAGGAGCGGTACCAGGTCATGACGAACCGGACCCGCTCCCCCTCGGCGACCTCGAAGGCGGCCCTCGTGGTGAAGTTCTCGCCCCTGAGGTCGGCCCCGGCGACGATCCGGACCATGTCGGGCCCGGCCGTCGCCGTCAGCGAGGTGCCCTCGCGCTCGACCCAGGGGACGATCGACCCGTAGTCGAACCGGAGGATCAGCTCCAGGTCCATCGCGACCCGGCCCCGGACCCCCTCGACGATCCGGACCAGGTCGGGCGCCTCGCCGCGCGGGGGCATGAAGTCGATCAGCCGGACGGCCCCCTCGGCGGTCTCGAACTCGGTCTCCAGGACGAGCGTGTCGCCCCGATACCGCCGCCGGGTCGAGGTGATCGCCCCCTTCGGGCTGATCCGCCACCGGCCGTTGTCGGGCCCGCCCAACAGCGCGGCGAAGCAGGCGGGCGAGTCGAACCGGGGCAGGCAGAGCCAGTCGACCGACCCGTCCTCTCCCACCAGGGCGGAGGTCAGGCAGTCGCCGATCAGGGCATAATCCTCGATCCGGGAGGGCATTTTGCAACGTCTCGCGAGGGGAAGGAGGGGGCCGGGGCTAGTCGCGGAGGGTGAGGACCGACTTCACGTCGTCGGGCCGGCGCTCGATCGCCTCGGCGAATCTCTCGAGCGGGACCCGGCGGGTGATGAGCCGGCCGAGCCAGCCGGCGTCGGCCCTGGCCAGGGCCTCGGCGGCGGCCTCGTAGTGGCGGCGGTTGGCGTTGACCGAGCCGAAGACCACGCCGTTGTCCAGGACCATCGAGCGGTTCAGGGACCCGGCGTCGACCTCCAGCTTCCGGCCGCCCGAGGAGACGCCCGTCAGGCAGATGATCTTGTCGGGCGACGAGCGGGCCATCACCTCGAAGATCAACGAACTGGCCCCGGTGCATTCGAGGACCACGTCGGCCGCCTCGCCGAGCCCCGCCAGGTCGCCCGTGTGATAGGTGGCGCCGAGGTCGTGGACCAGCCCCGGCTTGGGGCCGTCGGCCTCCTTGTCGAGCACGTGGACCTCCAGGCCGCGCTGGACCCCGAGCAGGGCGGCCAGCAGGCCGATCGGCCCGGCGCCGGTGACGAGGACCCGGCCCGGCCGCCACTCGGCCCGTCGGCCGATCCGCTCGATGTGCTCCCAGGCCTTGGCGACCACGCTCGTCGGCTCCAGGAGGACGCCGAGACTGCCCAGGTCGGCGGGGACCTTCACCGCGAACTCCGGCGCGATCCGGTAGAGGTCCGAGGCGTAGCCGTCGAGCTGCTTGATCCCGCGCTCGGTGTACCGGCCGTTGCGGCACATGTCCCACTCGCCGACCGCACAATTCATGCAGGGGACGGGGTCGGGTCGGCGGACGATCCCGACGACGAGGTCGCCCGCGGCGAGCCCGGAATCGCCCGGGGCCTCGCGGACCCTCCCGAGCGACTCGTGGCCGAGGATCAGCCGCTCGCGACCCGGCGGGGCCCAGCCGTAGTCGCCCGCGAGGATCTCGCGGTCGGTCCCGCAGACGCCGATCGAGAGCACCTCGACCAAGACCGTACCGTCGCCGGCCGGCGGCTCGGCGACGTCCTCCACGCGGGCGGAACCCGACCGACCGGGGATCACCGTCAAGGCTCGCATGGGTACCTCCGGCCGGGCGGGGGCCGAGTGGGATGATTGCCGTCGTGGGCCTCCTTGTGCTAATCTTGCGCCGGTCGGGGCTCGCCCCGGCCCCGGCGACCCCCCGACCGAGCATCCCGCACGATGAACCTGTCCGCCCCGTTCGTGGACCGCCCGAGCCGCTGCGGCTACCTGCCCGACCGCGACTGGCGGCTGGAGTACCAGGTCGCGCTGGAGCTGGACGCGGGCGAGTACGCCGAGCGGCTGCTCCGGGGTTGGCGGCACTTCGGCCGGGCCCTGTTCCGGCCCCGCTGCCACGGCTGCGACGCCTGCCGGCCGATCCGGGTCGACGTCGCCCGCTTCCGCCCCGACCGATCCCAGCGGCGGGCGCGGAAGGCGAACCAGGCCGACCTCCGCCTGGAGGTCGCCGAGCCCGCCGCCGGGCCCGCCCAGCTCGACCTCTACCGCCGCTACCACGCCCACCAGGCCGGGGCCAAGCAGTGGCCGTCGCGTCGCCATGAGGGCCTCGACGAATACCGCGAGACCTTCGTCGACAACCCCTTCCCGGTCCAGGAGTGGCGCTATCACCTGGGCGACGCGCTCGTCGGGGTCGGCTACGTCGACTGGCTCCCCGTCGGCCCCTCCGCGATCGCCTTCCTCCACGACCCCGACCACCGCGACCGCTCGCTCGGCACCTACAACGTCCTCGCCCTGATCGACCACGCCCGAGCCGCCGGCCTGCCCCACGTCTACCTCGGCTACTACATCGCCGGCTGCGCCTCGATGGCCTATAAGGCCCGCTTCGCCCCCAACCAGACGCTGGACGCGGGCGGCCGGTGGCGGGATTTCCTCGCCTAGGACCGCCCGACGGCCGGATTCACATAGACGAGCCTGGCATCCTTTCGGCCGCCGGACTAATTTCTCACCTGACAATAAACAATATTGAATAAAAAATAGATCTTAAATTTTCATCTATTTTTGAAGCATGAAGTTGCCATCCAAATGGCGGCCGCGTTGCCCCGATTTGAGCCTCGATAGGAGACATCGCCGTCACAAACGAAGTCGAGACGCTGACGGACGATGATGTTGAGAAATTACATGAGTTGGTCGTTGATGCCACCACCAAGATTCGAGATTATACGATTCCGCACTTCGATGGATGCGATGGCGAATGAAGAGGGGCCGCCCTCGCTCAGCTCGAACCCGGGCCGGCGCATCCGGTCGGGTGGCACCGGTGGGCGAGCCGCCGGTGCCGCCCGACGCTTACAATCCCCACAGGCCTTTGAGGCCCAAGAGGGTCAGCCAGTAGAGTATCCAGGAGGCACCCAACAAACGGCCGATGCGTTCAACCCAATCGGGCTTGGCCCATCGGAACCCTTGAAGGCCCCCGATGATCCACGCCAGGGACACCGCAAATCCCACGTTCCAAGGATCGCCGATCGAGAGCAGATAACCGTATAATAACCATTTTGAGACGCCGGCCTCGCCCGGGGGCATCTGTCCCCAAACCAGGAACCAATCAAGGATGGTGAAACCAGTACCCAGGGTGACGATCGAAGCCACCGCGACCCCGGCCAAGAACCCCGGTTGCCGAGCCAGCCTGCGGAGAGGTGGCCGGGGGGGACGTAGCCGGACGACCGCGACACCCAAGCTCATCCCGAGAGCGAAGAGGTACGACGCACCGACCCAGGCCCTCCATACTTCGTTCCTGGAAGCCGGTATGACAACCGCAGCGCTGATGATGAGCATCCTGGCCAACCAGAAGCCGATCGCCGCCGCGGCGATGAGGATGATCGCATCGGCCAGGACGAATGATCGCTTGGCCATCCCGCCCTCCCTGCCCCTGACGGGTGAATCGCGGAGTTACTTCGAGACAAGCCCCATCCTACCACAAACGTCACAGGGGAGGAGGAGACATCCAAGAATGGCGTGAACTCAAGCCGCAACCTCTTTGCCCAGCATGCCTCGGGTGGAACCGGCGGCTTGCTCACCGGTGGAGTCGGCCCCGATCAATCGCCGGTGGGCAAGCCACCGGTTCCACCCGGCGCGAAGCGGGGAACGCCTACGGCCGTCACGGCGGCTTTCGGCTTGTTGTCGAGACACGCCAGCGGCAAGCCGAGTCGCATCGCCAACTCGAGATAAGCGGCATCGTAGGCGGGGAGATTGTGGGCACGACAGAGATGCGGGATCTCGCCGAACGCCCTCCCGATCGGCCCGTCATCGACGACGATCGGCAGGCTATCGAGCAGGGAGAAGATCCGGAATCTCCGCGCCTCGTCGAGCCGCTGGCGACGTTCGCCGACGATGGCGGCATTGGCGACTTCGAGCGGCCAGATCGTCGGGACGACCGCCCGCACTTCGGCGAGCCGGTCGCGGACGCCGTCGGTAGAGGCCGTGGCCTCGTCGACGAAGCACCATGCCATCGTCACGGAGCAGTCGAGCACGAAACCGCCCCTGGCTTCTTCCATCGAGAGAATCCTTCCCGTGGTGCGTTTCAGGGGCGGCGTCCGTCCTCGATCAGGTCGCGGACGGTAAGGCCGTCGCCCGGGGTATTCCCCCTGCTGAACGCCCGCGATTCCTCGATGACCTGTCGTCCATCCGGCTTGGGCGTGGTGGTGGTGGCGGGGACCAATCGGGCGACGGGCTTGCCGTGCTTGGTGATGGTGAATTCCTCGCCCCTGGCCACCCGCTCCAAAAGCTGGGGCAGGTGGGTCTTCGCCTCGAACGCTCCGACGGATTCCATGTGATGCCTCCCCTGCAATTCGACTGGTTGCAACCAGTCGAATCGGGATGGCATTTTGAGGCAAATCGGAGGTCAAAATGAGCCGAGCTTGAAAATATCCGGCCTGTTCCGGCAATTAGGCGACTAACGGGACTCCCCGCACAGCGATCGTTAAGGATGGAGCCCGGACACCCCACGCCGCAACCCGAGGATAGGGACGCATCCCAATGATCGCCAGCGAGGCCAGGATCGCCGCCAATCGTGCCAACGCCACGCTGTCCACCGGCCCCAGGACGGCCGAGGGCAAGGATCGCTCGCGGGCCAACGCGCTCAAGCATGGGCTGACCGGCGCGGGGGTCGTCCTGGCGACCGAGGACGCCGCGGAGGTCGGGCGCCGCTTCGCGGGGTTTCAGGCCGATTTCGCGGCGGCGACGGACTCCGGGCGGTGCCTGGTCCGCCGCGCCGCGATGCTCTCGGTCCGACTCGAGCGGTGCGTCGTCCACGAGGCGGCGGCGATCTCGACGGGCATCCGCCACGCCGAGGCCGACTTCGACGAGGCCCGCGAGGCGGAGGTCGACCGGCTCATCGAGGCGATCGGCGACGAGCCGGCGATGAGCGTCCGTCGGCTCCGGCGGATGCCCGAGGGGGTCGACCGGATGATCGCCGCGTGGCTGGAGCTCCGGGCCGACCTCGGCCACGGCGACGGGGTCCGCTGGTCGGCCGAGCACGAGGAGCGGGCCGAGAACCTCGACGGCCGCCGTCCCGGGGGGTTCGGGACCTCGCGGGTCCGGGTGCTCTCGCGGGCGATCCGGGGCGACTTCGGGCTGCTCGGCGGCGGCGAAGGCCCCCCGGGCGACGCCCCGGCCCGCCGGCAATGGGCCCGGATGCGGATGGCCGAGGTGATCGACGCCAAAGTCGCCGGGCTCCGGGCCCACCGCGCGACGCTGGACCTCGGGGCGGTCGAGGCCGACCGCGGCGGCGCGGCCGACCGGGCGATCTTCGACCCGTCGCGGGCGGCGACGCTGGCGCGGAGGTACGAGGCGGCGGCCGAGCGGATGATGTACCGCGCCCTCCGCGAGATGAAGGCGGTCGAGGCGGCGAACATCGGGCGAGAGGCCCCTGCCCCTGCCCCGCCCGTCGGAGTCTCCACGGACCCCGGGCAATTGGGTTCGTTTTTCCCGGAGTGCGAGGCCGACCCGGAGCCCGTCGCCCGGCCCGCCCCGGCGCCCGCAAAGGCGACCGCGACGGACCCCCGACCCGTGGCCGTCGGCGGCTACAGCATGGTCCCGCTCTCGATCGGCCGGGCTCGCTGAGAGTGCAAGGCCCTCTTGCCGGGTGGATGAAATCCACCAAAGTTTAGAATCGGTCGGAGGATCGGTCAATTCGACCGGGTCACTCCCGCCCGGTAGGTGCCGGGGACGGGGCCACGCCACCGGGGTGGTGGATTTCATCCACCCGACAAGAGGGTGAAATCCACCAAAGTTCAGGGTCAGTCAAAGGATCGGTCGATTTGACCGGGTCACGCCCAACCGACGGGTGCCAGGGTCCGGGCTGTGCCCCTGGGTTGGTGGATTTCATCCACCCTACAAGAGCAGGAGATCCACCAAAGTTGAGGCTGGATCGAACGATCGATGGATTCGACCGGCTTACGACGAACCGACGGGTGTCACGGGCCGGGCCGCCGGGTTGGTGGATTTCATCGACCCGATGAGGATCGCGTCGACTTGTCGGGGCACCCGCCTTGACCGGTGGGCCGGGGTGCCCTTGCGGTCCGGGCCGGCATCGCCTAAAGTACTATACCCTAACGTCGGATTCCCCCGAGGTGATCCGGGCCGTTCGCGACGAACGATCGGCCCATCCCGCCGCCTCAAACGCCCGCACTCCCTCCCTTTGCCGAGACACGGACCGCCATGATCCGCCTCCTCAACGCGCGCAAGAACTTCGGCAATCAGACGTTGTACGACGGCGTCGACGCCTCGATCGTCCGCGGCGAGCGGATCGGCCTGCTCGGCAAGAACGGGGCCGGGAAGTCGACCCTGTTCAAGGTCCTCATGGGCGCCGACCACCTCGACGGCGGCGAACTCCGCCGCGACCGCAAGGTCTCGATCGGGTATCTCGCTCAGGAGATCCACCCGCTCAAGCACGGCACGGTCTTCGAGAACATGCTGGCGCACCTCGGGCCCTGGACCGTGGCCGACGTCAAGCTCAAGGCCGTGATGGCGGGCCTGGAGGTGGGCGACCCCCGGGCCCTCGACGAGTACGACGACGCCCTGGAGGCGTTCCTCACCGCCGGCGGCTACGAGATGGAGTCGCGCGCCAAGGCGATCCTGCTCGGACTCGGCTTCTCCGTCGCCTCGCTCGACGCCCCCGTGGCCACCCTCTCCGGCGGCTGGGCGATGCGGCTGGCCCTGGGCGGCCTGCTCGCCTTCGAGCACGACCTGCTCCTGCTCGACGAGCCGACGAACCACCTCGACCTCCTCAGCGTGAAGTGGTTCGAGGACTTCCTCCGCTCCTACCCCGGCGCGATCCTGATCACCTGCCACGACCGCGACTTCCTCGACCGGGTCATCAACAAGACCTTCGAGCTGGAGATGGGCAAGCTCCACGCCTACAGCGGCAACTACTCGGCGTACCTCCCCCAGAAGGACCACCGCCTGAGCATCCAGCAGGCGATGTTCGAGGGGCAGCAGAAGAAGATCAAGGAGATGCAAGACTTCGTCGACCGCAACAAGGCGCGAGCCTCGACCGCCTCGCGGGCGCAGAGCCGGATGAAGGCGATCGAGAAGATCGACCGCGTCGAGGCCCCGCAGACCGACAACTCGTCGATGCGGATCCGCCTGCCCGAGCCCCCCCGGAGCGGCCAGGTCGTCGCCAAGCTCGACGACATCGGCTTCGCCTACGGCACCAAGGTCGTCTACTCCCGGCTCGACCTGGAGATCCAGCGCGGCGACCGCGTCGTCCTCGTCGGCCCCAACGGCGCCGGCAAGACGACGCTGATGAAGCTCCTGGCCGGCGTCCACAAGCCGACCCGCGGCCAGCTCGAGCTGGGCTCCAACGTCTATTCGACCTACTTCGCCCAGCACCGGGTCGAGGGGCTCGACCTGAAGTCGAACGTCCTCAACAGCCTCCGCGAGGTCCACCCCGGCGCCCCCGAGGGGACCCTCCGCGGGATGCTCGGCGCCTTCCTCTTCGGCGGCGAGGCCGCCGAGAAGCCGATCTCCGCCCTCTCCGGCGGCGAGAAGACCCGGCTCTGCCTGGCCAAGATCCTCACCGTCGCCCACAACTTCATCATGATGGACGAGCCGACGAACCACCTCGACATCGCCAGCCGCGACATCCTCGAAGAGGCCCTGACCAACTACCAGGGCTCGCTCTGCTTCATCTCCCACGACGAGCACTTCATCCGCGGCGTCGCCAACAAGGTCATCGAGGTCGACTCCGGCAAGCTCACCGTCTACCCCTGCAACTACGAGAGCTACCTCTACGCCAAGTCCAAGGCCGCGACCGTCCCCGGCGACTGGCGATCCCTCCTGGCCAAGGGGGCCAAGAAGCCGGGGACCATCCCCATGACCTCCCCCGCCCCCGCCCCCGCCGCCGCCCAGGGCTCGAAGAAGGCGGGGAAGGCCTCGGCCTGAGCACGCGGGCCTGATATTCCTCGCTCCTGGCCCCTCCCCCCACCCTAACCCTCCCCCACAAGGGGGGAGGGAGCCAGATGCCTCTGTCCCTCTTCCTCCGCCCTTGTGGGGGAGGGTTAGGGTGGGGGGGCGGATCGCCGGTGATCCCCGAGCAAACGACGGCCGGGTGTCCGGAATTGACAAATGATAACATATAATAATATGATTGGTAAAAGCCGGGCCTCACTCCGTCGGCCCGGCCGCCCGATCCTCGCGTGAGGCGGCGACGGTCGGTATGATCTCGCGGGAGCATTCACCCCGACCGGGTCGGTCGCCGACGGACCGCGAGATCCACGCCCCATGCCGCACCCGGCCCACCAAGACGGACGTCCGGCCGGCGTCGCGCCCCCGACCACTCGGCCCGACCGGCGACCCTGGCTCGGCCCGCCGATCGTCTTCGCCCTGTCGTGCCTGGTGTTCTGGCTCAACTCCCGGGCGATCACGATGCCGCCGGCGTGGCGGACGTTCGAGTTCTGCCAGTATGCCGAGATCGGCCGGAACCTGGCCGAGGAGGGGCGGTTCGACACCCGGCTGGTCGAGCCGATGGCGCTGGCGATGCTCGACCGGGCGGGGGTGAAGGGGGATCGGTGGCCGGTGGTGGACCGCTACCCCCTGCCCTGCCTGGCGGTCGCGGCCCTGATGAAGGGCTTCGGCCCGACCGAGACGGCCGCGGCGTGGTCCAACGGCCTGGCGATCGGCCTGCTCGCGGCCACCTGCTACGCGGCGGCCCGGCGGTGGTATGGCCCGGGGTGGGCCGCGGCGGTCGCCGTGCTGTTCCTGGCCAACCCGTCGTTCTACGGCGAGTTCATCCTCCTGGGGACGCCCGACGTCTGGTTCGCGGCGATCTTCGTCGCCGAGCTGGTGGCCTGGTCGTCGGCCGATTTCTCGGGGGGCAAGCGGCCCCGACTGGCCTGGGCGGCGGGTCTGGGATTGCTCGGCGGGCTGGCGTACCTCTCGCGGTTCAACGCCTCGATCTTCCTGGGCGTCCAGGGGGTCTCGCTCCTGGCCCGGCGGCGATGGCGCGAGGCGTCGGCCTTCGGGCTGACGGCGCTGGCGGTCGCGTCGCCGATCTTCGCTTATAATTGGCTCCGGGTCGGCCGGCCGGTCGACTCGCTGTATTCGGCCTGGAACCTCCTCGACCGGATCGGCGCCTATCGGGTCGAGCCCTGGCTCTACTACCGGGTGCCCGACCTGGCCGGCGAGCTGGCCCTGAACGCCTCGGGCGTGGCCGGCAAGTTCGCCGCGAACCTGCTCGTGGTCGTCCCCCTGGGGATCTGGAGCCTCTGGCGGCTCGAGCCGCTCTGGCCCCTGGCGCTCCTGGCCCCCTGGTCCGCCGCCCGGGGCACGCCGCAGCGGCGGTTCGCCGGCTGGGCCCTCGGCCTCTTCGCGCTCCAACTGGTCACCTTCAGCGCCCTCCGGCTCGAATTCGAGGGGCGGGCCTCGCCGCACAACGGCCGCTATTTCTTCTGGTTCGCGGGGCCCGCCGTGCTCCTGGGCGTGGGGACGCTCGCGCGGCTCTCGGCCCGGCTCCGGGCGGCCCGGCCCGTGGCGGTCGCCGTGGTGGTCGCGCAGCTCGCCGTCTTCGGCTGGGCCTGGTGGGGCATCCTCCCCTGGCACCTCCGGTCGTCGATCAACCTCGGCACCGACCCCGTCCGCGCGATGCTGGCCGAGGTCGTCCGCGACGGCCGGGTGATCGCCTCGAACCAGCCCCAGGTCACCGCCTGGTTCGTCGGCCTCCGCTCGATCTCGCTGCCGGCCGACCCCGACGAGGTCGCCCGCCTCAACCGCGACTCGCCCACCCCGGCCGACTACCTGTTCATCGACGTGAACTACAACTGCATCGACCTCGACCCCAACTGGAAGCTCCTCGTCACCGCAGGACCCGGCCGCCCCTCCCCCTGGGAAGCCGGGCTGCTCCGCGACTACGACTACGTCCTGCTCCCCCGGCGGACCCGGCCGATCGGCTACGTCATCCTCCGCCGCCGGGCCGTGCCCGCCGGCCCCTTCGAGCGCCAGTTCAAGCAGGGCGAGGCCCGGCCGACCGCGCGGTTTCGCGGCACCTCCGGTTGATCGAGCGTTCAATTCCGACTAAAATCACCGTAATGACCAAGGCGGGCGAGCATCCAAAGGTGGGAACGCCAATCAATCGCGGCGGGGAAAGGGTGGGTCCGACGATGGCGACCGAGTCGAGCCGGTTGGGGGCGATCCGCGAGAAGGTCGAGGCCGGCCGGCGGCTGAGCTTCGACGACGGCCTGGCGCTGGAGGCGTCGAACGACCTGTTCGCCCTCGGCTCGATGGCCAACCTCGTCCGCGAGCGGTACAACGGCAATTTCGGCTACTACAACGTCAACACGCACATCAACCCGACCAACGTCTGCGTCTACAAGTGCGACTTCTGCGCCTTCCGCGCCGACCTCAACGACGAGCGGGCCTACGTCATGGACCGCGCCCAGATCCTGGGCCGGGCCAAGGCCGCCCACGAGCGCGGGGCGACCGAGCTGCACATCGTCGGCGGGCTGCACCACAAGCTCCCGTTCGACTATTACGTCGACCTCGTCCGCTGGATCAAGGACGAGTACCCCGAGATCCACATCAAGGCGTACACCGGCGTCGAGATCGAGTTCTTCGCCAAGATCGCCCGGCTCTCGATCCGCGAGGTCTTGCAGAGGCTGGTCGACGCCGGCCTCGGCAGCCTGCCCGGCGGCGGTGCCGAGATCTTCCACCCCGAGGTCCGCGAGCAGGTCTGCGGAGCCAAGGCCTCGACCGAGACCTGGCTCGAGGTCCACCGGACGGCGCACCAGCTCGGCCTGCACACCAACGCGACGATGCTCTACGGCCACATCGAGAAGGCCAAGCACCGGATCGACCACATGGTCCGGCTCCGCGAGCTTCAGGACGAGACCGGCGGCTTCCAGACCTTCATCCCGCTGGCCTTCCACCCCGACAACTCGCGGATGGACGAGATCCCCAAGCCCTCCGGCGTGATGGACCTCAAGACGATGGCCATCAGCCGCCTGATGCTCGACAACTTCCCCCACATCAAGGCCTACTGGGTGATGCTCGGCATCAAGACCGCCCAGGTCGCCCTCGCCTTCGGCGCCGACGACATCGACGGCACCGTCGTCCATGAGACGATCTACCACGAGGCCGGCGCCGAGACCCCGCAAGAGATCACCGTCAACGACATCCGCCGCCTCATCGCCGAGGCCGGCCGGGTTCCCGTCGAGCGCGACACCCTCTACCACAAGGTCGACCGCGACGGGGCCTCCTGGACCAGCGGCGAGGCGATCAAGGTGGCGGTCCTGAACTGAGAGGCTATCCGGTAATGGAATCGAGTCAACGAAAGGAGTTATGTCAAATAAAAATCGGCCTATGTTTGACTTGTCCCTCGAAAAACAAGCTACATGGGCGAACGCTGATGGATGTGCAACCTCGTCCTCTGCTCGCCCGCCGGAGCGCACTACCGGATAGCCTCTGAGCGCGGGAGGCCCGGATGGAACCCATCGCTGACGCGAAACGCCCACGGCGCCGGCTCGGGCTTCGCGGGCTGATGGCCCTCGTGGCCGTCGTCGCGATGGCCTTGCCCCTGGTGCTCCCTCGCGTTGCGGATCGCCTCCGTTTCGCCGAGCGTTATGTCCGGATCAAGCTCAACCAGGGCGACATGTATCGGCATATCAACGGTGGCCGATACTTCGTGGAGGAGTTCGCCCTCGCCGTCCGATCCGGCCAGCCCGAAGTCTTTCGGCCGATGATGACGTCAGGATTTCAGGGTCGGATGGACGGCCCCGAGTCCCGGGCGTTCTTCGAGGGGAGCCCGATGCGAAGGACACCTTGCGAGCTGGTCGAAGGGTCCCTCTCCTTCCTCGACGATCAGGGCCGATTCGTCTCGGAATATCGCTATCGATGCGGTCCCGCCGACGACCAGCCGGCATTCTTCAAACTGGTGGTCGTCACCGAAACCGGGCGGTTGAAGGTGGATCGCATCGAGCCGACCGGGCCGCCGCACGATTGAGAATGTCGAACGACCAAATTCTTTCGTCCTGAAATCACCAGGACGCCAGGGACTCGGAGTGGGCCGGATTGCTCCGACCTCCCTCCGCGTCCCTGGCGTCCTGGCGGTTTGACCCTTCAGTTTCAGCGGCCGGCACCCTGCGGGGTCCGACGCTTGAGCGGGCCGCCGCCGCCGCCACCATAGTTGCTGCCGCCGCCGCCGCCGCTGCCGTTGCCGCCGCGACGCGGGGGGTGGAACGGGCGACCGCCGCGGGCCGGGCCACGGCGACCGGGGGCCGGGCGCTGGGGGCGGAAGACGGGGCGGGGCGGGGCGGGGATGCCGTCGACCGTGTCGGCCTCGAGCTCCCGGGAGATCGAACGCTCGATCTGGTCGAGCATCTTGCCCTGGTCGGGGATGACCAGCGAGAACGCCGCGCCGTCGGAGCCCATCCGCCCGGTCCGGCCGATCCGGTGGACGTAGTGCTCGGGGTCCTCGGGCAGGTCGAAGTTGATGACGTGGGTCACGCCCCGGACGTCGATCCCGCGGCCGACGACGTCGGTGGCGACCAGGATCGAGAGCCGGCCGAGCCGGAACCCGTGGAGCACGCGGTTGCGCTGGGCCTGGCTCAGGTTGCCGTGCATCGTGTCGGCCCGGAAGCCCTCCTGGCGGAGGAGCTGGCCGACCCGGTCGGCACCCCGCTTGGTCCGGCAGAAGACGATGGCGCGGGGCGGCTCCTCGCGGCGGATCAGGCCGATGAGGAGGTCGAACTTGCGGTCGGCGGCGACCATCAGGTACGACTGGCGGATCGCCGGGATCGTGGCGTCCTCGTGCTCGGTGATCAGCCGGACGTCCTCGGGGTCGTTGAGGTACGTCTGGGCCAGCTCGCGGACTTCCTTGGGCATCGTGGCCGAGAGCAGCAGGGTCTGCCGCCCGTCGGGGATGGCCCGGAGGATCTCCTCGACGGCGGGTCGGAACCCGATGTCGAGCATCTGGTCGGCCTCGTCGAGCACGACCATCTTGACCTTGTCGAGCCGGATCGCGTGCCGGCCCATCAGGTCCATCAGCCGGCCGGGGGTGGCGACCACCACCTGACAGCCCTGGCCGAGCATCCGCTGCTGGCGGACGATCGACTCGCCGCCGACCACGGCCACGGCGAAGACGCGGCGGCCGAAGGACAGCCGCTCGAACTCCATGCCGATCTGGGTGACCAACTCGCGGGTCGGCGCCAGGATCAGGACCTGCGGCCGACGCTCGCGCTCGTCGATCTTCTCCAGGATCGGCAGCAGGAAGGCCGCCGTCTTGCCCGTCCCGGTCGGGGCATTGCCCACGCAGTCGCGACCCGCCAGGGCGGCGGGGATCATCCGCAACTGGATCGGGCTCGGGCTCTTGAACCCGGCGCGATCGAGCGAGCGGCAGGTCAATTCGCCCAATCCAAGGTCGGTGAACGTGGTCGTGGTCTCGTTGCTCTGGTTCGACTCGGTCTCTGCGGTCGTCGTCTGCAAACTCAGCTCCTTGAAGACCCCAGCTTGCGGCGCGGACGGGACGACACGAGGCATTCGGTCGTCGGATGCTCGGACGCGGCTTCCATCAGTCGGCCTTGTCGCGCCACATATGGGTCCGCCACGGTCGAGTCGACCGGCGGCGGCGGGAGCGAAAGCGCAAAGAGACCAACCTGGCGGGTGATACGCGAAAAGGCGAGGGGTAGCTCGGCCTCAAGCCGGTGGGGTTTCGATATTCGTCGTCGATCATTTCCTGCGAAAACATTGTAACACGCCGTCAAGCGTGGGCGAACCTCTCTTTGTCCGAGATCCGGAAAATCGCCGAAGTCCTGCGCAGGTCCTCGAATTTCGACCGAAGTCGCCGGAAGGTTCGAAGTTGGCGTCGGAGTTGCCCATGTTCAAAAGATGGGGACGGACCCTGGAAGGACCTCCGAGAGATCCTGGCCGCCCTCTCCCCCGTCTTATCGGCCGCCCCGCGACCGGAGGAGACTTTCGATGGACACCAAGAACGATCGCCCGACCGATCGGCCCGAGGCCGATCCCTCTCCGGCCCGGGAAGAAGCCCTTCCAGCCGAGGACGCCGACTTAGGCCATTTCGGCCTCATGCCGGAGGCCCACAAGCCCGGGCACGACCTCCGGCATGACTTGCCCCTGATGCCGGATGATCACGCCGACCCGACTTCCCACCCCACCAGGCCCAAGATCGCCTGAGCCGCGAGCGAGTCGGGCCGACCGGATGGGCCTCCGCCTGCCCGGCGGCCCTCCTCGGTGCTCGGTGGGCTCAGCCCTCCGGTTCGAGACGGGTGTGGTACCGGCCGTAGCCGAAGTAGATCGCCAGCCCGAGCGCCAACCAGGCGATCAGGCGAATCCAGTTGTCCGGCCCCAGCGAGAAGATCAGCCCCCCGTTGACCAGGAGGCCCAGCCCGGCCACGACCGGGAGCGCCGGGACCCGGAACGGTCGGGCGATCTCGGGACTCCGGCGGCGGAGGACCAGGACCGCCGCGCACACGACCAGGAAGGCGAAGAGCGTCCCCACGCTCACCAGGTCCGCCAGGAAGTTCAGCGGCACCAGCGCCGAGATCGCGCCGACGATCAGGCCGACGAGGATCGTCGACTTCCACGGGGTCAGGAACCGCGGGTGCACGGCGCCGAAGAACGAGTGCGGCAGCATCCCGTCGCGCGCCATCGCCAGCAAGATCCGCGGCTGGCTGAGCGTGCCCACCAGCAGCGAGCTGGTGATCCCCGCCAGGATCGCCACCGTGATCAGGCCCGACGCCCAGGTCGTCCCGTGGACCTGGAACGCCGAGGCGATCGGCGCGTTCACGTCGATCGACCCGTACGGCACCATCCCCGTCAGGATCGCCGCGACGGCGACGTACAGGACCGTGCAGATCAGGAGCGACCCGAGGATGCCGATCGCCAGGTCGCGGCGGGGATTCTTCGCCTCCTCGGCGTGGGTCGAGATCGAGTCGAAGCCGATGTAGGCGAAGAAGATGTGCGCCGCTCCCAGCGAGACGCCCTTCCAGCCGTGGTCCTTGTGCAGGAACGGCCGCCAGTTGCCCGGCTCGACGTACGTCGCCCCCAGGGCGATGACCAGGAGGATCACGGCCAGGTTGACCGCGACCATCGCCGCGTTGAACGTCGCGCTCTCGCGGATGCCCACGACCAGGATCGCCGTGATCGCCAGCATGATCAGCAGCGCCGGGACGTTGCCGTAAGCCTGGACGTGGACCGTCGTCCGGTCCGCCAGCTCGACGGCCACCCGGTTCCAGACGAACGTGTGCGCCTTGGCGTCGAAGTCCCACGGCGAGTTGAGCCATCGCGGATCGAGCACGATCCCCAGTTGGTTCTGGAAGAACGCCGCCAGGTACTTCGACCAGCCCACCGCCACCGCCGCCGACCCGATGGCGTACTCCAAGACGAGGTCCCAGCCGATGATCCACGCCATCAACTCGCCCAGCGTGGCGTACGCATACGTGTAGGCGCTGCCCGCGACCGGGACCATGCTCGCCAGCTCCGAGTAGCAGAGCGCGGCGAACCCGCACCCGACCCCGGCCAGCAGGAACGAGAGGATCAGCGAGGGCCCGGCGTCGTTCTTCGCCGCCTCCCCCGTCAGGACGAAGATCCCCGCCCCGATCGTCGCCCCCACCCCCAGCGCCATCAGGGCCACCGGCCCGAGCACCCGGTGCAGCCGCTCCCCCCCGTCCATCTCCCTGAGCAGCGTCTCGATCGGCTTCCGCGCGAACGGGTCGGAGGCTCGTCGTCCCATCCTTTGAATCCTCTCCCTTGACCGTCTAACACAACCCTGAGAACAGGGCACTCGCACAGATCTTGATGAACGCCAGGGTGAGGAACGCCTGATGGATGTCAGGACGCCGCTCGTAGCGGATGCGGAGCCGCCGGTTCTGGTGGACCCAGGAGAGTCCGCTCCACCGGCCAGCGGGTCTCGCCCAGCCCCGTGTCGTCGTCGAGCCCCTTCTCCGGCAGGACCGGCTCGATCCCTATCGCCCGCAGCCCCTGGCGATGCGGCTCGCTGTCGTAGGCCAGGTCCCCCTGCAAGGCGTCGGGCTTCCGCCGGGGGTGGCCCACCTTGCCGGCGACCTCGGGCAGTTTGTTGACCAGCGGGGCCATCTCGGTCACGTCGTTGCGGTTGGCCGGCGTCACCGAGCCGGCCAGTGGGATGCCCGAGGCGTCGGTGATGACGTGGTGCTTGGTCCCCGGCTTGCCCCGGTCCACCGGGCTGGGGCCGGTGCCCTCCCCGCCGTAGGCCGCCCGGACCGAACTGCTGTCGATCAGGGCCCTGGACCAGTCGATCTTGTCGGCCCCCCGGAGCCGGGAGAGCAACTCCCGGTGGATCCTCTCCCAGGTGCCGTCGGCCTGCCAGTCCCGCAGCCGACGCCAACAGGTTATCCCCGAGCCGCACCCCATCTCGCAGGGAAGGTCCTCCCAGGGGATACCGGTCTTGAGCACGAAGAGGATGGCGGTCAGAGCCTTGCGGTCCTCGACCCGGGGATGCCCGCCCTTGGGGCTGGGGACCCACCCGGGCAACAGGGGCCGGATAACCTCCCGGAGTTCGTCGGTCAGCAGCGGCTTGGCCATGGTCTCGGTGTCTCCCGGGTGACGGATCCGAGAATCGGACCAGCGATCGCCATGCCGAGCCACGGGTCAAAACTGGGTTGTGTTAGGCGGTCTTAGGCATCATCCGCCAGCCGCAACCGCCGCGGCAGACGTAGAAGATGCCATTGAGGACCTCACGGAGGTCGACCTCGCGAGGCCGACCACCGGGCTTGGCATCGGGCAGCAGCGGTTTGAGCCGCTCCCACCGGGTCCGGGTGAGGTCCGAGGGGTAACGCTTGGGTTTCGCCTGCGATCGCTTGAGTCTCATGCGGAATTATAGGGAAAATCTGGCTTTTCGTACACCCTTTACGTATTATGGTCATCTCGATGAGTGCCTCCCAAGGTATGCGAAAGGCAAGGAGCACAGACGTGGAAGTCATCCTCGCAATCTACAAATTCTTCGAAATGATGCTCAACGAGCGGCACCTGCCGGCCTTCCTCAGCGGGATAGCGGCCGGGATCGGCCTGGTCTGGCTGGCGGGTCGATTCTACCGGGATGGGGGCATGGCGAGGCTGATCCGTCTGCTCCGCGACCAGATCGCCGAGATGAAGGGGCAGAACGACCGGCTCCGGGCCGAGTCGGAGGGGTTCGATAGCTGCAAGGTGCTGCTCGAAGATCAGGTGAAGAGCCGGGACGGGCAAGTCGAGCTCCTCCGCCAGCAGTTGATCGAGACCTCGGCGGTCTGCGAGCGCCAGGCGGCCGAGGCGTTCGAGATGGGGGCCAAGCTCAAGCTCGAGCGGAAGACCCGCCGCGAGGCCGCGAGGCTGGCCGCTGGATATGCCGCGCAACTCGACGACATCACGAACTCCGACGGCAAAATCTGGCTGAAAGCCGCTAACGGCAGCACCCCTCCCTTCGTCCCGCTCCAGACGAGGAAGGCCGCCATCATCTCCCTGGCCAACCTCAAGGGGGGAGTCGGCAAGACCACGATGACGGCGAACCTCGGCGCCGCGTTCGCCTCCCAAGGGCTCCGGGTGCTGATGATCGACCTCGATCATCAGAGTTCGCTCACCAACATCTGTCTGACTGAGGAAGAGAAGGAGGCGGTCGTACGGTCGAATCGTTACATCGACGTCCTGTTCGAAAGAGGCGGCGATCTCGCCGCGCTCAATGGGTGTGTCACCCGCCTCCAGACCCCCACCGCAGGCGGCCAACTCTATCTGGCGCCCGTCACAGAAGGCTTCACCGACCTCGAAAATCGGCTGATGACTCGGTGGCACTCCGGATTGACCCAGGCGGAAGACGTTCGCTTTCGGCTTCGGACCGCCCTCCATTCCCCTCGGTTGCGCCAGTACTATGATGTGGTGCTCATCGACTGCCCCCCTCGCCTGACGACCGGCAGCATCAATGCGCTGGCGGCCAGCGATTACGTGCTGATCCCGGTGCTGCTCGAACAGACGTCCGCCGACGGTGTGCCCCGCATCCTGGGCTGGCTCAAGAAGTTCCAAACCACGTCCTGCGCGGATTTGAACGTCCTCGGCGTGGTCGGCAACAAGGCCTATCCCCGCGCCAAGCTGATCGCCCGCGAGCAAACCGTGTGGAATTTGCTCCGCGAGAAGTGCCAGGATGCCTGGGGCTCTCCGGTGCCGTTGTTCGACGAGATCATCCGCGAGCATGCCGCGTCCGGCGGGATGTTCGCCGCGCTCGACCCCAGATATCAGTCTGGCTACTCCAACCTCACCCACTTGATCCGCCGGGAGATCCCCCATGCTCATCTCGAACCTTCAGCAGTTCATCCGGTTGCTGGTGCCTCCGCTCTCGGTCGCGGGGATTAACCAGTCGTCGCAGAAGAGCGTCGCGGTCAGCCTGGAAGAGCTGGCGGATTCGCTCGAACCTTTCAAGGAAATGAGCGCCGACCAGTTGACCGACCTGCTCAAGGCCGCCAAGGAGCTGCGCGAGACCGGCAACCTTCCCGACTGGGTCGTCGGCCGTCGGCCGAAGGCGTCCAAGCCGAAGTCCGAAAAGCCCGGCAAGGCCCCGAAGATGACGACGATCGAGGCCGTCGCCAAGCTGCGCGACCTCCAGCAGCGGTCGTCACAGCTGGACCCTGGCCAGATCACCTCGGAGATGCGCATCTTCAACGAGCTGACCGGGCTGCAACTCAAAGAAGTGCAGAGAGAATTCCTCGGCGTCGTCACCGGCAAAAACAAGAGCGATCAGATTACCTCGCTCCAGCATAAGATCGAAGATTTCCGCGCCTCCAAGCATCGAGTGGACGGCATCCTCGCCCTCTGATCGAGACCGGCCGGTCATCGCCGTAGAAGTTGGGTGTGTCGGGCCCGGCCGAGGCCCGGCACACCCTCTCGGTTCGACGCCGGGAGGGCCGGCCGAAGCCGGCATCACGCCGGGTCGGATCTTGCTAATGATGCTTGGCCTCGCAGCGGGGTGGTCTGCGTCCCTCAACCCTGGATCGCGCGGAGGTAGCGGTCGGCCGAGCGCCGGACGACGGCCTTGGCGCCCGTGGGCACGATCCCCTTGCCCCGGATGAAGAACGCCCCGTAGAGGCGGTCGTAGGCGAGGGGGCCGAGGCATTCGACGACGCGGCGGATGGCGGGGGCGTTCAGGGGGATGAAGTTGGGGTAGCTCCACATGAAGGAGACCTGCTTGGGGTCCATGCAGACCTGGGGCTGGTCGCCGGCCATCAGGGCGCCTCGGCCGTCGGCGGCGCCGGGCCAGTGGAGGACCTGGTAGCCCTCGAAGTGGCCCCCGGTGGTCACCAGCGTCAGGCCGCCCCGGAGTTCGAGGGACTGGCCGGTCCGGAATCGAATCCGAGGGTCGGGGCGCATGACCCAGGGGCGTTCGGCCTCGTGGAGGTGGATCGGGGCGTCGCCGAAGGCCCGGCTCCACTCGACCATCGTCGTGTAGTAGTGGGGGTGCGAGATCGCGATCTCGGCGATCCCGCCCAGCTCCTTGACCCGCGCGATCGTCGGGTCGTCGAGGAGCGCGACGCAGTCCCAGAGGACGTTCCCCGCCGGCGTCTGGATCAGGAACGCCCGCTGGCCGATGCCGACCTTGGGCTCGGTGTTGATCGAGTAGAGGCCCGGCTCCTCGGCCTTGATGACGTTCCGGTGCGACGAGCGGAGCGCCTCGAGGGTCGTCCACTGCTGGCCGTCGGGCCCGACGTATTGCCGCTCGTCCTCGCAGATCGGGCAGTGCTCGGGCGGCCGGGCCGTCTCGGCGAATTGCGACCCGCAGGTCACGCAGAGGTAAGCCGTACCCGCCCGAGGCTCCTCGCCGCCGACCGCCGCCCCGGCCATCGAGGCCAATGCGGCGGCCGAGGCCGAGCAATCCTGCATGAACGTCCGGCGCGTCTTCCTGGGGCTCATCGCGTTCGCCTCCGCTCGTGTCGCATCGTCCGCCGATCCTCGCCCCATCTTCGGCCCGCGCGGGGGAGAGATCAAGACGGCCCGCCCGTCGCGACCGATCCGGCCCCATTCTTCGCGATCCGCCGGAAACCGGGTTAGCGAGGCCGCCCCCGGGCGATCTTAAGGGATAGAACCGCCAGGCCACCGGGGGTAAAGATCGCCTTGGCTTCGTTCTGGCCCTCTCGTCGGGTGGATGGAAATTCACCAAGCCTTGGACGTAGCCCGAGCCTCGAATGGCGGCGAAATCCACTCAACCTTCGATCGGGTCGAACCCTGGTGGATTTCATCCAACCGTCGAGAGACCCGGGGGCCGGATGGGTTTGTTTGGGAAGGGGGCTCAGCGGGGCTTGTCGAGGGGGTCGAGATCGCGAACGGTGATCAGGCGGGCCCCGAGGGATTCGTTGTAGTGGACCTCGCCGCGGACGCCGACCTTGCGGGAGAGGAGGCGGAAAGTAGGTAAGCCGGGGGGGATGGCTAGGTAGGCGATGGCCTTCCCTTCGGGGCCGATCAGGGCGTGGACCTTCTGGCCTTCGACCCGGCGGGACGAGGCCTGGAGCATCCCCCGGGCGTCGTAGCCCCGCTCGGTCCCGGTTTGGGCGTCGGCCAGGGTCTGCTGAATCCGGGCGATCTCGGCGTCGCGACGGTGGCCGGACCGGACCAGGTCGTCGAACCGCCGCGCGGCCTTGGCGAGGTTGGCCTCGCGCGCGACGCGGTCGAGGCGATCGCGGACGACGGCGGCCGACGGGGTGTCGCCCAGGGTCCGGAGCAGGGCCTCGTAGCGGCGACGGGCGGGCTCCAGGTCCCACTGCTCGACGGGCCCGGCCAGGGTCGAGCGGCGGAGGGCGTCGATCGGGGCGAGGTCGGCGGCGACCTCCGGCGGCACGGCCGCGTCCGGGCCGACGAGCGAGGCCCGGCGGACCTCAGGAGCGTCGAGCCCGGCGGGGGCGACGGCCGAGGTCGAGGTCGGGTCGAGCCGGACCCCGTCGGCCCGGACGTAGCGGACCGCGCCCGGCGGCGGGGCGATCGCCCGCCAGGTCCGGGCCCTGGCCCCCCGCCCCGGGGCGAGCGGCGGGCGATCGGGGAGCAGGCGGACGACCGCCCCACGGGCCAGGGGGGGGCGGGGCGGGCCGGGCATCCGGGCCCCGGGGCAGCCCGATCGGGCCGGGGCGAGGTCGGCGATGACCTCGGCGGTCCCGTCGCCGCGGTCCTTGAGGGCCGAGGCGTCGACCCAGTCGAAGGCGTCGGGCGGGGGCCCGATGGTGAGCCATCGGCCCCGGTGGGCCGAGACGACCGCGACGCGATCGCCCCGCCGCAGCTCGCCCGAAGCGTAGGCCGAGTCGTCCGGCTCGTCGAGGACGTCCAGGGCGTCGGCGACCACCTCGCCGCCGGGGCCGCGCGCCTCGGGCACGCTCGCCGGCGCGATCAGGCCGAGCCAGAGGGCCGCGAGCCGCAAGGCCACCATCCGAGCCCTTCCCCCCGCCCGCCGCCGGCGGGACCATCCATGCCCCCGCCGCGCGCACCCTCCCGGGATGCTGGCTATAGCCGGGCCCGCCGATCTCGTCAAGCCGAAGGCCCGACGACGATCGCCCCGCCCCGCTCCCCCTCGACGAGGGCGACGGCGCGGGCCGGGGGTCTGCTCGACGACCCGCCCCCCCCGCGGATAAACTGGGATGCAGAGGTCGCCGCCCGCAACCGCCCCGAGCCGAGCCCGAATCGATGCCCTCCGACCCCGCCCGCTTCCCGATCCGCCGCCCCCGCCGGCTCCGGGGCCACGCCCGGCTCCGCGACCTCGTCCGCGAGCATCGGCTGAGCGTCGACGACCTGATCTACCCCCTGTTCGTCCACCACGGCCGCGACCTCCGCCGCGAGATCGCCTCGATGCCCGGCCAGTTCCAGCTCTCGCTCGACCGCCTGGGCGAGGTGGTGGCCGAGGTCATCGAGCTGAAGATCCCCGGCGTCCTCCTCTTCGGCATCCCGATCCCCGCGCACAAGGACGCCACCGGCTCCGTCGCCTCCGACGACGGCGGGATCGTCCAGGAGGCCGTCCGCCTGATCAAGCGCCAGGCGCCCGACCTCCTGGTCATCACCGACGTCTGCTTCTGCGAGTACACCGACCACGGCCACTGCGGCCCGCTCGCGGAGGGGCCCGACGGCCGGGTGGACGTCGACAACGACGCCACCTTGCCCCTCCTGGCCCGCCAGGCCGTCAGCCACGCCCGGGCCGGCGCCGACGTCGTCGCCCCGTCGGGGATGATGGATGGAATGGTCGCCGCGATCCGCGCGGGCCTCGACGACGCGGGCTTCGCCGGGACGCCGATCCTCTCCTACGCCGCCAAGTTCGCCAGCGCCTACTACGGCCCGTTCCGCGACGCCGCCGAGAGCACCCCCGCCTTCGGCGACCGCCGGACCTACCAGATGGACCCCGCCAACGGCGACGAGGCGATCCGCGAGGTCGCCCTCGACCTGGCCGAGGGCGCCGACCTCGTCATGGTCAAGCCCGCCCTGGCCTACCTCGACATCGTCCGCCGGGTCAAGGAACGCTTCGGGGTCCCCGTCGCCGCCTACAACGTCTCCGGCGAATACGCCCTCATCAAGGCCGCCGCCGCCAACGGCTGGGTCGACGAGCGGCGGATGGTCCTGGAAACCCTCACCGGGTTCAAGAGGGCGGGCGCCGATATGATCCTGACCTATCACGCGCTCGACGCGGCCCGATGGCTGCGGGACGGAGGCTGAACCGATGGCGACGGACATCGAAACGACGGACGCGAGCGAAGTCCCGGCGCTCGGCCACCCGAGCCTGAAGATTACCGGCCTCACCCTCAAGGACTTTGAAGCCGCCTGGATCGCCCATGCCATCCCCGTCGGAGGGCTTCCCGAGGTCCGCGAATGGTGGGAACGGGTGACCGGCTCGCCATCTTGAGGGAGCAGTCTTCCGGATATCCTTCCCGGTAAAATCAATCCATCCCGAGACGATCTCCATGCCCGCCATGCCCCGAACGTCCGTCCCGACTTACAAGCTCGACCGCAGCCGCGAGGCGTTCGCCCGCGCCAACAAGGTGATCCCGGGGGGGGTGAACAGCCCGGCGCGGGCGTTCGGGGCGGTGGGGGGGGAGCCGCCGTTCATGGCGCGGGCGGAGGGGGCGCATCTCTTCGACATCGACGGCAATCGGTATATCGATTACATCGGCTCGTGGGGGCCGATGATCCTGGGGCATGCCCAGGCTCAGGTCCGCGAGGCCGTGACGCGGGCGATGGCGCTGGGGACGAGCTTCGGGGCGCCGACCGTCCGGGAGGTCGAGATCGCCGAGATGGTCGCGGCGGCGGTCCCCTCGATCGAGAAGGTCCGATTCGTCTCCTCGGGGACCGAGGCGACGATGTCGGCGGTCCGGGTGGCCCGGGGGGTGACGGGTCGGGCCAAGATCGTCAAGATGGCCGGCCATTACCACGGGCACATCGACGCCCTCCTGGTCCAGGCGGGCTCGGCGGCGACCACGCTCGGCACCCCCAACAGCCCGGGCGTGACGGCGGGCTCGACGGCCGACACCGTGATCTGCCCCTTCAACGACGCCGAGGCCGTGGCCGAGGTCTTCCGCCAGTACCCCGGCCAGGTCGCGGCGGTCTTGCTGGAGCCGGTCGCGGGGAACATGGGGCTGGTCCCGCCGAGGCCGGGCTACCTGGAAGCCCTCCGCGAGCTGACCGAAAAGGCGGGCGCGATCTTGGTCTTCGACGAGGTCATGACCGGCTTCCGCCTGGCCCTGGGCGGGGCTCAGGAGCGGTTCGGGGTCACGCCCGACCTGACGGCGCTGGGCAAGATCATCGGCGGCGGGCTGCCGGCGGCGGCCTACGGGTCGTCGGCGAAGGTCATGGACCACGTCTCGCCCGCCGGGCCGATCTACCAGGCGGGGACGCTCTCGGGCAACCCGCTGGCCGTCGCCGCCGGCCTGGCCACGCTCCGCCTGCTCCGCGACGACCCGCCTTATGATCGCCTCGAAGCCCTCTCCGCCCGCCTGGCCGAGGGGCTCGACCGCGCGGCCGTCGACGCGGGCGTCCCCCACGTCGTCCAGCGCGTCGGGAGCATGCTCACCCTCTTCTTCCACCCCGGCCCGGTCTGGGACTACGACGACGCCAAGCGGTCGGACACCGCCCTCTTCGGCCGCTTCTTCTGGGAGATGCTGGCCCGCGGCGTCTACCTGCCGTGCAGCCAGTTCGAGGCGGCCTTCGTCTCCGCGGTCCACACCGAGGCCGAGGTCGACCACACCATCCGGGCGGCCGGCGAGGCGCTCCGGGCCGCGAAAGGCTGACCGCGCGATGAGCTGGTTCCGGCCCAAGACGCTGATCGCCACCGTCGGATCGGTGGCCCTGCCGCTCGCGGCCCTGGCCTACCTCGCCTCGCTCCCGGGCCGGGGCTCGGCGGCGGCGATCCTCCTCCAGGTCGCGATCGTCCTCGTCGGCCTCGGCCTGTTCGCGATGCTCCTGGCGCGGCTGGTCGAGCAGGTCAACGCCGGGCGGGTCGGGCGTTGGCTGGAGTCGCCCGAGGGGCGCGACTGGCTCGGCTCGCTGCCCGAGGAGGAGCGGGATCGATTCCTGGCGAACTTCGAACGCCGGAGATAGCCGGCGTGCGCCGCGTCCCGGCCTTCCCGCGTTGACAGCCCCGGGCGTTCCGGCTAAAGTCCCGCCGCACGTCGCGTCCCCCGGGCGACGGGTCGGAACCCACCACTCGACACCGCACCCTCGACCTCCGCCGCCCCGATCTCCCGAGGGCCCGAAACGCAGGCTCGGGCGAACCCAAGGACGGGTACGCATTCCGGCATGCGTGGCATTGACGGGCGAGGGTGGTTCATGGACGAATATCCCGCCGGTCCGGCGAGCCCGAAGCCCCGGAGGCCGACGCTCTCGGTGGTGATCCCCGTGAACAACGGGGGTCGCGACTTCGGGCGCTGCCTCCGGAGGCTTCGAGACTCGACCCGGGCGGATTACGAGCTGGTGGTGGTCGACGACGGCTCGACCGACGGCACCGCCGAGCTGGCCGAGTCGCACGGGGCCTTGGTCCTCCGCAACCCGAGCCGGCTGGGCCCGGCCGCGGCGAGGAACGCGGGTGCCCTGGCCGCGTCGGCCCCGATGGTCTTCTTCCTCGACGCCGACGTCGCCGTCCACCCCGACGCGATCGCCCGCGCGATGGCGCGGTTCGAGGCCGACCCGGGCCTCGCCGGCCTCTTCGGCTCCTACGACGACGCCCCGGTCGCCCCCGGCCTCGTCAGCCAGTTCCGCAACCTCCTCCACCACTATGTCCACCAGTCCGGCGAGTTCGACGGCGATGCCCGTCCCGCGCGGACCTTCTGGACCGGCTGCGGCCTGATCCGCCGCGAGGTCTTCGTCGCCCTCGGCGGCTTTGACCCCCGCCGCTACCGCCGGCCCGCGATCGAGGACATCGAGCTCGGCTACCGGATCACCGCCGCCGGGCACCGGATCGTCCTGGCCCGCGACGTCCTGGCCACCCACCTGAAGCGGTGGACGCTGCCCGAGATGATCCGGACCGACGTCTTCCGCCGCGGCGTGCCGTGGATGCTCCTGATGAAGCGGTCGCGGATCGTCGAGACCGACCTCAACGTCTCCCGGGCCCAGCGGGCCTGCGTCGCCGCGACGGGGCTCGGCCTGCTCGGGATGCTCGGGGCGGCCCGGCACCCCTGGCTGCTCGCGTCGCTGCCGGCGAGCCTCGCCGCGATCGTCGCGCTGAACCTCGACTTCTACCGCTTCCTCGCCCGCCGCCGGGGCCGGATCTTCGCCGTCGCCTCGGCGCCGCTGCACCTCGTCTATTACTGCTGCTGCGGGGCCTCGGTCGCGATCGCCCTGGCGATCTGGCACCTGGCGACCCGCACGGCCGACGAACCCGCGCCCGCCCCGAATCTGCGGCTCGACCCGGCCGAGGCCGACGCCCCGGCCACTCCCCACCCCACGACCCGCCGCCGACGGAGCCCGACCCGATGAACCGAGCCCCGACCGTCGCCGTCGTCCGATCCGAGAACCGCCGGGGGGCCGTCGCCCAGGCGCTGGCGCTGATCGCCGACGACCTCCGCGACCGCGTGACGCCCGAGGTCCTGATCAAGCCGAACCTGGTCAGCCACGCCCGCCAGCTCCCCTCGACCCACGCCGACACCCTCTCCGCCGCGCTCGACGCCGTGCTCGCCGCCGGGGCCCTCGGCGTCGTCGTGGCCGAGGGGGCCAGCGACGCCTCGGCCGGCTTCGGGCGGTTCGGCTACCGCGACGAGACCGCCGGCCGGCCCGTCGAGTACCTCGACCTCAACCGCGGCGAGGCCGCCTGGGATCGCCTGGAGCTGGCCGGCGTCGACGGCTCGCCGCTGGTCGCCCGGGTCTCGCGGACGGTCGCCTCGGCGACCTGCCGGGTCTCGCTCGCGCTGATGAAGACCCACGTGACGGCCATGCTCACGTTGGGGCTCAAGAATATGCTCTCCAGCGTCCACCCCGACGACCGGATCATGATGCATGGCCACGCCGGGGGCGGCAACGGCTACGGAGGCTGGAAACGCCCGGTCGTCGAGTTCCTCAAGGGGGACAGCCTCCTCGTCAACGTCCTGACCCGGTCCCTCGGCCGCGTCCGCAAGGCCCAGGCCGCGCTCTCGGGCAAGGATCGCCCCGAGGCCTGGCGGCACCTCAAGCCGGCCGAGATCGGCTATCTCCGCACCGTCGAGGCGATGAACCGGAACCTGGTCGCGCTGTCCCGGGTGGTCGGTCCGCATATCAGCGTCGTCGACGGCTTCAACGCCATGCACCGCGAGGGGCCGAGGCACGGCACGCCGATCAGGATCGGCACGGTGGTCGCCGGGACCGACGCCGTGGCGGTCGACGCCGTCGCCGCCGCCGTGATGGGCTTCGACCCCCGCCAGATCGGCTACCTCCGCTATGCCGAGGCCGCCGGCCTGGGCGTCGCTGACCTCGGGGCGATCGCGATCGCGGGCGACCCGATCGCCTCCGTCGCCCGCCGCTGCGTGCCGCACTCCAACCACGCCATCCAGCGGCACTGGGAGCGCCTGGCCGACCTGCCCGGGGCGACCCGGCGCGAGTCGGCCGTGCCCGCCCCGCATGCCCGGCCGGCACGGGCCCCGGAGAAGGCCCGCCGATGAACCCCCGGCCGCCGTCCGAGAGCTTGGCCGTGGCCGTGGTCGTCGCGTCGACCGACGCCCACCCGGGCCTCGAAGCGCACCTGGCGCGGTTCGCCGCCGAGGCCGGCCCGCGCGGCGAGGTGATCCTCGTCGACTCCTCCGGCGGAGCCTCGGCCGAGGGCGTCGTCGCGCGGTTCGCCAACGTCCGCCTGCTCCGTCGCCCGGCCGGTCGGCTCGCCCCGGCGCTCTGGCGCGACGGCCTGCTCGCGACCGAAGCCCCGCTCGTCGCCTTCACGACGAGCCGGATGCTGCCGGGTCCCGGCTGGCTGGCCGCCCTCGCGGGCCGGCTCCGCTCCGCCGGGGCGGCGGGCGTGGGCGGCCCGATCGCGGCCGGAGGGCGCCTCTCCGCCACCGATCGCGCGGTCGCCCTGCTCCGCTACGCCGCCTACTTCCCCCCCCTGCCCGACGCCTCGCGCGTCGAGCCGCCGGGGGAGAACGCCCTGTACCGCCGCGACCGGCTCTCCGAGGTCGAGGCCGCATGGGCCGACGGCTTCTGGGAGGCCGAGGTCCATCGCGCCCTCCGCGGCCGGGGCCACTCGCTGGTCATGGCCGTGGCCGATCCGGCCGTCGTGACCTTCGAGGGGGGCGTCGGCCTGGCCGCGATGATCCGCCAGCGGCTGGCCCACGCCCGACGCTACGGGGCCGGGCGGTCGGCGGGCCTGGGGGTCGGGGCCCGGCTGGGTCGGGTGGCCGCGGCGCCGCTGGTCCCGCCGCTGCTCGCCGGCCGGATCGTGGCCGCCCTGCGGGCCCGCGGGATGGGCCTCGGCACCTGGCTCACCTCGGCCCCGGGCCTGGCGGTGCTCGCCTCGGCCTGGGCGGTCGGCGAGGCCGTCGGCACCTGGCGGGGTCGCCCGGATTCGACCGCCCCGCACGGATCAAGTTCGGTCGATGAGATGATTGATCTCTTCTCCACGCGAACGGGAAAGGTGGGGGCATGGACAGCCAAGGGAAGGCGCTAGGCCTGCTGGTCGTGGGGACGGGATTCCTCGGCGCCCAGAGGGCGGCGTCGGCGGCCTTGACGAGGCGGCTCCGGCTGGTGGCGGTGACCGACCGCGACCCGGCCCTGGCCGAGCGGGTCGCGGCCAGGCACGGGGCGATCGCCGTGCCCAACCTGGAAGTCGGCCTCGAATCGGGCGGGGTCGACGCCGTCGTGATCGCGACCCCGCACGGCGACCACGCCGAGGCCGTCCGGCTCGCGCTGGAGGCCGGCAAGCACGTCCTCTGCGAGAAGCCCCTGGCCATTCGGGGCGACGACGCGAGGGCCCTGGCGATCCTCGCCGACGAGTCCCGGCTCAGGCTGGCCACGGGGCTCAACCACCGCTTCTACCCCCCGGTCCGCGACGCCCTGGCGCTGGTCGGCTCGTGGGCGATCGGCCGGGTCGAGAGCGTCCGGGCCGAGATCGGCCACCTGGCGACGCCCGAGTTCCTCCAGTCGTGGCACACCGAGGTCGCCCGCTCCGGCGGCGGGACGCTGATGGACAACGGCCCGCACGCCTGCGACCTGATCCGCCGATTCCTCGGCGAGGTCGTGCTGGCCAAGGGCCTCGTCCGCCAGGACGTCCAGCTCCCCGCCGGGTGCGAGTCGGAGGCGTTCGGCCTGTTCCGGAACCACGACAACGCCTTCGCCGAGCTGCACGCGAGCTGGGCCCTCCGGGCCGGCTACCTCACGATCGACGTCCGGGGGAGCGAGGGCTATCTCCGGGTCGAGACCGCCCCCTGGCGGCTCACCGGCCGGCTCGGCGACGGCCGCCGCCTCGATCGCCGCTACCTGGCCGCGCGCGTCGCCGACCGCGTCCATCGGGCCCGGTATGGCTGCGAGCGCTCCGTCGTCGCCGAGCTGGAGGCGTTCGCCTCGACCGCCGCCGCCGCCACCCCGCCCGGCCCGGCCGCGACCGGCTGGGACGGCTGCCGGGTGACCGAGATGATCCAGGCGATCTACCAGTCGGATCGGACCGGCGACGAGGTCCACCTCAAGCCCCTGCTCGTCCACCTCCCCTCCGGGGCCCGCCGCCGCGAGATCCGGGAGCGCCGCCGATGACCAGCCGGGGCGGCCTGCCGATCCTGACGTATCACGCGATCGGCGCCCACCGCGCCGCGACGTCGACCGACCCCGCCCGCTTCGCCGCGACCCTCGCCGCGCTCCGCGAGGCGGGCTGGCACGCGGTCGCCCTCGACGAGTGGGTCAAGCTCGGGCGGCCCGAGGTCGACCGGGGGTTCGCGGTCGCCTTCGACGACGGATGCGAGTCGATCCTCGATGTGGCCGACGTGATCGTCCGCGAATCCGTCCCCGCGACGATCTTCCTCGTCGCCGACCGGATCGGGTCCGACAACGCCTGGCCCGGCCAGCCGCGCAACATCCCCCGCGCCCGCCTGCTGGGCCGGCGGGACCTCGACGCCCTGGCCCGGCTCGGCTTCCGCCTCGGCTCCCACGGCCGGACCCATGCCCGGCTCGACCTCCTGTCGACGGCCGCGATCGAGCGCGAACTCCGCGGCTCTCGCGACGCGATCGAGCAGGCGTTCGGGCGTCCCTGCCCGCTCATGGCCTACCCCTACGGCGCCAGCGACGCCCGGGTCCGTGCCGCCGCCTCGCGGTCCTATGGGGCCGCCTTCGGCACCCGGCTCGCCTACGCGAGTTCGGGCGACGACGCCTTCGACATCGCCCGGATCGATGCTTATTACCTCCGATCCGGCCGGGCCCTCTCGCTCCTGGTCGACGGCCGATGGCGACGTGGCCTGGCCTTCCGCCGGGCCCTCCGCGCGGTGCGTCGGGCCGTCGACCCCGCCCGGGCTGCTTCGTCCCGTCGCCCTGCCGCTCCGATGGATCGGGGGTTCCTATGAGCCCGCCCCGATCGGACCGGGCGTGCGAGCTGGTCTGCCCGGCCTGCCGGTGGGCGCTGGCGGATCGCACGTGCATCGGCTGCGGCCGGAGCTTCCCGGAGGTGGCGGGGCTGCCGGACCTCCGGGTCGCGTCGGACCGCTTCCTCGGCCTCGCGGAGGAGCGGGCGAAGGCGGCGCGGCTGGCGCGGATCGCGCCGGGGCTCGACCTGGCGGGGCTGGCCGAGGCCTATTACGCGATGACGCCGGACGTCGACCCGCGGCGGCGGCGGTTCTACCTCGGGCACATCCTGGGCGCCGAGGCGCGGGGCTCGGCGCTGTCGGCCCTCCTGCCGCGGTCGGGGCGGATCGTCGAGGTCGGGTGCGGGACGGGCGGGCTCCTGGCGGCGTCGGCCCGCACCGGCCTGGCGATCGAGGGGGTGGACATCGCCTCGCGGTGGCTGGTGGTCGCCCGCCGCCGGCTCGACGACCTCGGGCTCTCGGTCCCGCTGGTGGCGGCCTCGGCGGATCGACTGCCGTACCCCGACGGGAGCGTCGACGCGATCGTCGCCGACAGCCTGCTGGAGCACCTCGACGACCCGGCCTCGGCCGTCCGCGAGTGGGCCCGCGTGCTCCGGCCGGGCGGGACGCTGCTGGCGTGGTCGCCGAACCGGTACGCCCTGACGGTCGACCCCCACGTCCGGCTCTGGGGGCTGGGCTATCTCCCCCGCGCCTGGATGCCGGGCTACGTCCGCTGGCGACGCGGCGGCGCCTGGCCGCCCGCCTGCCTCTCGCCGGGCGAGGCCCGCCGGCTGGCCTCCGACGCCGGCTTCGCCGCGATCGAGGTCGAGCCCCCGGCCATCCCCGAGGGCTGGGCCCGGGGCCGGCCGGCGGCCCAACGCGGCCTGATCCGTGCTTATGCGGGCGCCCGTCGGATGGGCGGCCCGCGTGCCGTGATCCGCGCCCTCGGCCCCCTCTGGCAACTCCGGGCGACCCGGCCGGAGGCGGCATGACGGGCGTCCGCGGGGGGGTGATCGCGGCGGGCCGACGCGGCCCCGGCATCGCCGCGCGGCCGGCCGCCGCGTCGCGACCGGTGGCGATCCTGCTCGGCTCCGAGCTGCTCGCCAGCGTCCTGGGCTTCGGGGTCATGGTCCACCTGGCCCGGCGGCTCGGCCCGTCGGGCTTCGCCGATTTCGAGTACGCATCGGCGGTGGCCGCCTGGTGGCTGGTGGTCGTCCGGGGCGGGTTCGACGCGATCGCCTATCGCGAGGCGGCGCGACGCCCCGGGCTGGTCGGGCCGCTGACGGACCAACTGCTCGGCCTCCGGCTGGCCTCGGCGGCGGTGGGCCTGGCGGCGGTGGCCGGCCTGGCCTGCGCGGCGGGCCTGGCTCGGGCGCCGGTCGTCGCGGTCGCGGGCCTGGTCCTGGTCCCCTCGGCGTTCGCGGCCGACGTCGGCCCGCGGGCCTCCGGGCGGTTCGGCGGGCTGGGCCTGGCCCAGGCCGCCCGGGCGGTGGGGTTGCTGATCGCGGCGGGATGGCTGGTGGCGGGGCCGGGTGATGCGACCCTCGCGGCGGGCTGCGTCGTCGGCGCAGAGGTCGTCTCGACCCTGGTTTTGCTGGGATTCCATGCGGTCGAGCACGGCTTGCCCCGGCCACGGTTCCGCCGCCGGGCGTGGGCGGCCCTGGCCCGGCGGGGGGCGATCGCGGGGGCGACCCGGTTCGGCCGGGTGAGCCTGTACGCGGCCGACGTCCTGGCCCTCGGGGCGGTCGCCGGGTCGGCCCTGGGCCCTTACGCGGCGGCCCGGCGGTTGGCCTTCGCCCTGCTGGCGCTGGGCCTGGTGGTGCCGACGGCGGTGGCCCCTCGGGTCGCCCGGGCGTGGGCGGCCGGGGCGGGCGAGGCCCGATCGGTGATCGGGCGGACGTTCGCGGGCCTGGCCTCGGCCGGCCTGCCGGCGACGGTCGGCCTGATGGCGACGGCCGACCGCTGGATGCCCCGGCTCTTCGGCGAGGGGTTCCGCGAGGGGGCCCCGTGGCTTGCCCTGATCGCCGCGAGGCTGCCGTTCGTGCTGGCCTCGAACGTCCAGCAGGCCGCCCTGATCGCCTGCCGACGCGAGGGCGCGGCGCTCCGGCTGATCGGGGGGATGTCGGCCCTGGGCCTGGCGACGATCCCGGCGATGGGCTGGAGATACGGGCCCTGGGGAGTTGCCTTGTCGGCCCTGGGGGTCGAGGTGGCCGGCGCGGTCGGCGGCTGGATCGCGCTCCGAGGGATCGGCCTGGCGCCCGACTGGCATCACTCCGCCGGCCCGGCGGCGGCCGGTTGCGTCGCCCTGGCGATGGCCTGCCGGGCGGGCCGGGACTGGCCGCTGGGCCCGGTGGTCTTCGCGGGTGCCCTGGTCTATGGGTTGGTGTGGCGGGCCGCCACGGAGGTCGGGCGCCGGGCGTCTTTTTCGGGAGGGCCCGCGCGATGACGATCGACGAGCCGGGCTATTTCGAGCGGCTGGCGCGGGTCGAGGCGGCGCACTGGTGGTCGCGGGCGATGTGGCGGCTGGCGTCGGGCTGGCTCGCCGGGGCGATCCGGGGCCGGCGCGGGCTGGTGGCCCTCGACGTCGGCTGCGGGGCGGGGCTCTCGCTGGTCCGGCTGGCCGGCCACCGCGAGCTGGCCCGGGTGGTCGGGCTGGAGCCGAGCCCCGGGGCGCTGCGGCTGGCCCGCCGTCATCGCGGGTTCGAGCTGGTCCGAGGCTCGGCGCTGGCGCTGCCGTTCGGGGCAGGCTGTTTCGACGTGGTGACATGCTTCGACGTCCTCCAGCACTTGCCCGACGGCGGCGACCGTCGGGCGGCGGCGGAGATCGCCCGGGTACTCCGGCCGGGGGGCGTGGCGGTCGTCCGGTCGAACGCGAGCGGCTTCGGGTCGGGCCGTTCGGGCGGGGGCTCGGCCTACCGGCTGGCGGAGCTGGTCGCGGCCCTGGAGGGGGCGGGCCTGGAAGTCGTCCGGTCGTCGTATGCGAATGGATTGCCGGCCCTGGCGCAGGAGGCGCGGGGGCGGCTCCGGTTCGCCGCGGGGCCGCTCGGGCGCGACTGGCGGCCCCACCCGTCGGGCGGTGGCCTGCGGATCGACGTGCCGTCGCCGCGGGTCAACCGGCTGATGGGGGGCGTGGCGGCGCTGGAGCGGCGGGCGATGGGCGTGTTCGGCTCCCGCCTGCCGTTCGGGCACAGCACGATGGCCCTGGCGAGGCGGGCGGGATGATCGACGGCCCGGCGGCCCAGATCGGATCGAGGGGGGAGGACGCATGCGGATCGGGATCGACGGCGGTTGCCTGGCGAATCGCCGGGGGTTCGGCCGGTTCGCCCGGCAGGTGGTCGAGGCGCTGGCGGCGTCGGGCTCGGGGCACGAGTTCGTCGTGTTCGTCGACCGCCCCTCGCTGGAGGGCGTCCGCGTGCCGGCGGGGATGGAGACGGTGGCCGTCGACGTCCGCGAGGCCCCCAGCCGCGCCGCGTCGGCGAGCGGCCGGCGTCGGGTCGGCGACATGCTGGCGATGGGCCGGGCGGTCGCGCGGGCCGGGCTGGACGTGGTCTACTTCCCGGCCAGCTACAGCTTCTTCCCGGTCTGGAACGCCGGCCGGGTCGTGGTCACGATGCACGACACGCTCGCCCTGGCCCACCCCGAGTGGGTCTTCCCCGACTGGCGGGGCCGCCTCGCCTGGCGGGCCAAGGAGCAGGCCGCGGCGCTCTGGGCCGACCGGATCGTGACCGTCTCCGAGGCCGCCCGCCGCGACCTCCTCGCCTGGTTCCGCCTGCCCGAGGATCGCGTCCGGGTCGTCACCGAGGGGCCCGACGCCGCCTTCGGGCCCGGCGGCCCCGGGCCCGCGTCCGACGCCGTCCTCCGCAAATACGGGATCGAGCCGGGCACGCGCTATCTCCTCTACGTCGGCGGCCTGAGCCCGCACAAGAACCTCCCCCGGCTGATCGAGGCCTTCGCCGCCGGCGCGACCGCCGGAGCCCGCCTGATCCTGGTCGGCGACATCGGCGACGTCTTCCACACCCACGTCCCCGCGCTCCGCGAGGCCGTCGCCCGCCACGGTCTCGGCGACCGCGCCCACTTCACCGGCTTCGTCCCCGACACCGACCTCGCCCACCTCTACCGCCGGGCCTACGCCCTCGCGCAACCCTCGCTGATGGAAGGCTTCGGCCTCCCCCCCGTCGAGGCCATGGCCTGCGGGACCCCGGTCCTCTGCTCCACCGCCGGCTCGCTCCCCGAGGTCGTCGGCGAAGGCGGCCTCTACTTCGACCCGACCGACGTCCCCGCCATGACCGAGGCGATCCGGGCCCTCCTGGCCGACCCCGCCGCCCGCGACCGCCTGGCCCGCCTCGCCCTCGATCGATCGAAACGGTTCACCCGGGCCTCGGCCGCCCGCTCGCTCCTGGACTGCTTCGAGGAACTCGGCCCGGGCCGGGTTTCGTCCCCCTCGCTGCGGAGGACCGCATGAAGTTCGCCATGCTCACGACCTTCTTCGGCCCGCACAGCTTCGGCGGCGACGCCGCGTTCGTCGACCGGCTGTCACGCGCCCTGGCGCGGCACGGGCATGAGGTCCATGTGATCTATTGCCGGGACGCCTTCGAGCTGACTCGGGGCGACCAGACGCCCCGGCCGTACGAGGCGCCGCCGGGGGTCACCGTCCACCCGCTTTCGAGCCGGGTCGGGCCGCTCTCGCCGCTGGCGACGCACCAGACGGGCGGGCCGGCGTTCAAGGAGAAGGCGATCCGCGAGCTGATCGGCTCGATCCGCCCGGACGTCCTCCACTTCCACAACCTGTCGTTGATCGGCGGGCCGGGGCTGCTCGCCGTCCCCGCGCCGGGGGCGGTCAAGCTGATGACGACGCACGAGCACTGGCTCGTCTGCCCGATGCACGTCCTCTGGAAGTTCGACGCTGGCGTCTGCGAGGCGACGGCTTGCGTCCGATGTTGCGTCCGGGCGGGCCGTCCCCCCCAGTTCTGGCGGCGGACTCCCTTGCTCGACCGCTCGCTCCGCCACCTCGACGCCCTGATCGCCCCCAGCGTCTCGACGCTCCGCGAGCATGGCCGGCGGGGCATCCGGGCGCGGATGACCCACCTGCCGTACTTCCTCCCGGCCGACTACACGGGCCAGCCCGACGCCCCCACGCCGGGGCATGGTCGCCCTTATGTCGCGGTCGCCGGCCGGCTGGAGAAGATCAAGGGGTTCCAGGACGTGGTCGACGCCATGCCCCGGCTGCCCCACCTCGACCTCCGGATCGCCGGCTCCGGGCCGTTCGAGGCCGACCTCCGCCGCCGGGCCGAGGGGATGGCCAACGTCCACTTCGAGGGCCGGCTCGACTCGGCCCAGGTGGCCGCCCTGTTCCGCGGGGCCGTGGCCGTGGCCGTGCCGTCGCTGGTCCACGAGACCTTCGGCTATGTCGTCCTGGAGGCGTTCGCCGAGAAGACCCCGGTCGTCGTCCGCGACCTCGGCGCCCTGCCCGAGCTGGTGGCCGAGAGCGGCGGCGGCCTGGTCTTCCGGACCGGCGACGAACTGGTCGAGGCCCTCGGCCGGATCGCCGGCGACGCCGACCTCCGCGTCCGCCTGGGGTGCGACGGCTACCTCGCCCGCCAGGGGGTCTGGTCCGAGGCCGAGCACCTGGAACGCTACTTCGGCCTGATCCAGGAGAAGCGGAGGTCGCGGCGGTTCCGGGTCGACCGGGCCCATCGCCCGTCCGGCCCGACCGCCCGGCGGGCGGACCCGGTGGGTTCGTCTGATCGCGGGCCCGGGCCGGGATCAGCGCCCCTGGCGGGCCTCCCGGTCGAGGCGACGGCGTGAGGTCGGCCGGGGCTTGGGCCCCCGGGCGGCGGGCCGGTAGCCGGCGACGTCGCGGATCTCCGCCTTCACCTCGTCGGCGAACCGCGACGGGGTGAACCTCGCGGCGTGGCTGAACCCCCGGCTCATCAGGGACGCCCGCGTCGCCACGTCGGTCGCCAGCCGGTGCATCGCGTGGGCGAGGGCGTCCGGCTCGGCCTCGTCGAGATACAAGGCGGCGTCCCCCCCCGCCTCCAGCATCGCCCCGCGGCGGAGCGTCACCACCGGGCAGCCGCTGGCCAGGGCCTCCAGGATCGGCAGGCCGAACCCCTCGTACTCCGACGGATACAGGAGCGCCACCGCGCCGGCCAGGAGGCCCCGGAGCACCGGCTCGGGCACGTGCCCGGCGCGGAGGATCGAGCCGTCCCCCCGCGTCGGGCCGGCCTCGAAGGTCCCCGACCCGACGAAGACGAGCTTGTGGCCCGGGTGCACGACCCGATACCGCGCGAACGCCTCGACGATCGCCGGGACGTTGCGGCGGGCCGAGGCCTTGCCGACGAACAGGAAGAACGGCGACGATCCCACGCCTACCCGGGCCCGGGCCTCCATGACCTCGTCCGAGGCCGGCCCCTGCGGGCGGAACGAGGCGTCGGCGGCGGGGAGGACCACCCGGAGCCGGGCGTCGGCCACGCCGTAATGCCTCGCCACGTCCCGCCGGGTCGATTCCGAGGGGGTCAAGATCCGCTCCGCCCGCGCCGCGGCCCGGCGATACCTCCGGCCGAACCGCCAGCGGACATGCCAGGGGAACGTCCCGGGCATCGCCTCCAGGAGCGTGTCGTGCATGACCAGGACCGTCTTGCCCCGCCAACCGGCCGGGATCAGGTTGGCCGGGGCGAACAGGACGTCCCCCTCGCGGAGCCGATGCCCCAGCCCGAGCCGTTCCCAGACCAGCCCCGGCCAGCCCTCGCCGACGACCTCCGCCCGGATCGCCGACCCGCCGGGGACCCGGGCCAGGCCGGCCCGCTCCCGGAGGACCACCAGGGTTTCCGGGAGCGGCGGGCCCGAGGTCGCCCACTCCCGGAGGAGGACCTCCAGGTAACGCCCCACCCCCGTCCGCCCCGCCGTGAGCCGGCGGCCGTCGATCACCAGACGCATATCGCCCCTCCAGGCCGGGAGATCAACCGTCGAGGCGTCCGGGTCGTCGAACTCGGGAAGAGATGATCGTCCGATCCCCGGCCCCTCGACGGCTCAATCCACCATCTTCTTCATCGGCACCTTCCTGGCACTCTCGCCACGATTTCGGTAACTTCGGGGGGCGCACCCGACCGCCGCCCCGCGACCTCCAACCAACGTGCAACGACCAGGACCTCCGATGGCGACCACGCAATTCGTCAAGGCCGAACGGCTCCAGAAGCTGCCCCCGTACCTGTTCGCCGAGATCGACAAGAAGAAGAAGGCCGCGCTGGCGGCGGGCCGCGACGTGATCAACCTGGGCGTCGGCGACCCCGACAGGCCGACCCCCGCCCCGATCATCAAGAGCCTCCAGCGCCACGTCGAGAACCCCAGCTTCCACCAGTACGCCCTCGACCAGGGCGCGCCCGAGCTTCGCCAGAGCATCGCCGCCTTCTGCAAGAAGCGGTACGACCTGGACCTCGACCCGGCCTCGGAGATCCTCCCGCTGATCGGCTCGAAGGAGGGGATCGCCCACTTCCCCCTCGCCGTCCTCAACCCCGGCGACATCAGCCTCGTGCCCGACCCCTGCTACCCCGTCTACCGGAGCAGCAGCCTCTTCGCCGGCGCCGACGTCTACACGATGCCCCTGGAGGCCGCCCAGGGCTTCCGCCCCGACCTCGACGCCATCCCCGCCGACGTCTACACCCGGGCCCGGCTCCTGTTCCTCAACTACCCGAACAACCCCACCGGCGGGACCGCAGACCTGCCCTTCTTCGAGAAGGTCGTCGGCCTGGCCAGGGCCCACAACCTGGTGATCGCCCAGGACGCCGCCTACAACGAGATGTACTTCGACCGCCCCGCCCCCAGCATCCTCCAGGTCGCCGGGGCGAAGGACCACGCCGTCGAGTTCCACAGCCTCTCGAAGACCTTCAACATGACCGGCTGGCGCGTCGGCTTCGCCATCGGCGCCGCCCCGCTGATCGCCGCCCTCGGCCAGGTGAAGGCGAACACCGACTCGGGGATCTTCACCGCCATCCAGTTCGCCGCCAGGACCGCGCTCGACGAGTACGACACCATCACCCCGCCCATCCGCGCCCTCTACCGCGAGCGTCGCGACGCCTTCATCGGCGCCCTCAAGGGGATCGGCTGGGACGTGCCCACCCCCGACGCCACCTTCTACGTCTGGATGCCCTGCCCCGAGGGCTACACCTCGACCGAGCTTTGCGCCCGGATCCTCGACGAGGCCGACGTCGTCACCACCCCCGGGCTCGGCTTCGGCCGGACCGCCGACGGCTATATCCGCGCGGCGATGACCGTCGACACCCCCCGGCTCCTCCAGGCCGTCGAGCGGATCGGCAAGCTCAAGCTCTGACCCGGACGGAGCCGTGCCGCGATGGCCACCCCCGCCTGGATCGGCCTGGGCAGCAACCTCGGCGACCGCAAGGCCGCCCTCGACGCCGCCCTCGCCGCCCTCGCCGCGACGCCGGGGGTGGCCGTCGTCGCCGTCAGCTCCTACCACGAGACCCGGCCCGTCGGAGGACCCCCGGGCCAGGGGGCCTTCCTCAACGCGGCGGCGAGGCTGGAGACCACGCTCGGCCCCTTCGAACTCCTGGCGGTCGCCCAGGAGGTCGAAAACCGGGCCGGGCGCGTCCGGTCGATCCGATGGGGCGAGCGGACGCTCGACGTCGACCTCCTGATGTACGCGAGCAAGTTCCTCGACACGCCCGGATTGAAGCTGCCCCACCCCCGGCTCCCGTTCCGCCGGTTCGTCCTGGCTCCGCTCGCGGAGATCGCGCCGACGATCGTGGATGTCACCTCGAAGCGATCGGTCGCCGATCTCCTGGCCAACCTCGACCGCAAGCCGAGGCTCCTCGCCCTCGACGGCCCGCCCGGCCCACTCAAGTCGGCCGTGTTCCGTCGCCTCGTCGCCGAGTTGCCCGCCTCCGGGGTCGAGGGAGAAGAAGTCGGCCGAGCCCCGACCGCTGACCACGACCCGATCCGGGCCCATCTCGAGGGGTTTTCGAGGAAGATCGAAGCGCTCCGGCCCGACCGCCGCGGCCCGGAGTCCACGCAAACGCCCTGGATCATGGCCGACTATTGCCTGGCGTTCGACTTCGAAAACCTGCTGCCCGACCTGCTGAGGATCGCCAGAGTCAACGGCCGGGTGGAAGGACGGAAACGTGACCTCATCGACGAAGCAAGATCGGCACTGACCGAGACCGTTCGGCTCGCGATCCCCCCTACTCTCACGCTGATCCTCCCCGGTTCGCCCCGGTCGTCCCGGTCGCCCCGCACTCCCGGCCGCGCCCCAATTCCAATGCTCTGGCCCGAGTCCGCCACCCACGACGGCCTCGTCGCCGAAGTGCTGGCCATCTGCCGGGGGGTCGAGGACATTTGACGATTCGGTGAAGCCAAGATTGTCCAATTCGCGGCCCCTCCTCTATAATCCCCTCTCGACCTGGAAAGGGGCGCGGTGCGATGGCGAAGGCGGGCAAGGACAAGGCGAAGGGGAAGGGGAAGAAGGACGACGAGGAGGCGATCAAGATCGTCGTGCGCAACCGTCGCGCCCGCTTCGAGTTCGACCTGATGGAAGCCTTCGAGGCCGGGATCGTCCTGACCGGCACCGAGGTCAAGAGCCTCCGGACCGGCAAGGCCAGCATGGAGGAGGCCTACGCCAGCGTCGACCGCGACGAGGTCTGGCTCTACGGGTGCGACATCCCGGAGTACCTCCAGGCCAACCGGATGAATCACAAGCCGAAGCGGCCGAGGAAGTTGCTCCTCAACCGCAAGGAGATCGACCGCCTCGGCACCAAGGCCTCCGAACGCGGCCTCACGATCGTCCCCCTGAAGATTTACTTCAAGCAAGGCATGGCCAAGGTCGAGATCTGCATCGCCAAGGGACGCAAGCTCTACGACAAGCGAGAAGCCCTCAAGAAGCAGGACGCCAAGCGGGAGATCGATCGCACGACCCGCGGCCGGGGTTGACTTCGCCCGGATCTCCACGATAATTGCATCGAAGGGCCCCGGCAAATTGAGTTCGTTTTGGACGAAGTCAAATCGGGTCTCCGCCTGTCTGGGGGCGAACTAGGATCGACCGGATTGCTGACGTGTCCGGTGGCGTGCCGAGGTTGGTCAGCGGGCCTCGTAAAAAGCCGACCAAATTTTATCTGCCGAGAGGACTCCCTCTCTCCGTATGGCTGCCTAAGAGCAGAAACGGCTTTGTGGTGGGCCTTCTCCCGCTAGTCCCACCCGAAGACGACAATGCGGGATCGCCTGTACCTAACCGCCCATTGCGGTCCGGGCTAAAACCATGATGGGATAAGCCGTAGACGACCTTGCCGGACGGGGCGTCGAGGCCGACAACCAAATATCCGGCTACGCACGTAGATGCCTTCATCGATGGATCTCGGGACGCGGGTGCAATTCCCGCCGCCTCCACTTGAAAGCCCACTTGCGAGCAATCGCAAGTGGGCTTTCTGTTTGCGCTTGCGTCGTTTTTGTTGCCCCGCAAGGACTTGCGAACGGTGTCTCGTGTCAGATAGCGTGTCAGATAACCCCCTTGCGGCTGTCAGATAGGCTAGTACAATCCGTGTGCGACTAGTGGGTTATGTGGTTTGGGCGTAGCCATAACCGGCCGTCGCGGCTACGATCGACGGCCTCTCACCCCACGGAGGCCGTCATGTCCCGCCGCAAGAAGGATCCCCTCCGGCCGTTCACCGAGACCGAACGTGGCGAATTGGCCCATCTCAGCCGCTCCCAGGCCGCACCCGCCGCCGAGGTCGCCCGGGCGATCATGCTCCTGGCCGTCGCCGGCGGCGGCGACTATCAGCAGGCCGCCCGCGCCGCCGGTCGAAGCTCCGGCGACGCCGTCTCGCACCCGGTCGCCCGCTTCAACGCCGAGGGCCTGGCCGCCTTGACGCCCCGCCACGGCGGCGGGCGGCGGGCGACCTACGGCCCGGAGGCCACCCGGCGGATCACCGCCGAGGCGGCCCGGGCCCCGACCCCCGAGGCCGACGGCACGGCGACCTGGTCGCTCTCGGCCCTCCGCCGCACGCTCCGCGCGGCCCCTGATGGCCGGCCCAAGGTCTCGACCTATACCATCCGCGGCGCGCTCCGCGAGTCCGGGGCCAGCTACCGGCGCACGCGCACCCGGTGCCCGACGGGCACTGCCCTGCGCCGCCGCAAGGCCGGGCCGGCGGTCGTCGCAGACCCGGACGCCAAGTCGAAAGAAAGTTGATCGAGGCGGCCTATCTCACTGGCGAGGCGATGGGGCTGGCCGTCTGGTGCACCGACCAGGCCGGCCCCTATCAGACGGTCCCCTACGCCGGCCCGTCGTGGCGGCCCGAGGGCGACCCGGCGAGGCTGCCCCACGAATACCCGCGCGAGGGTACGGTCAAGGCCCTGACGCTATCCCACCCGGCCGACGGCAGGGTCCGCCTGGCGGGCGTGACGTCCTGCCCCGACGCGGTTCTCCACCCCCGGCTCGAGCGGGAATCGGCCGAGATCCCGGCCGCCATGCCCGGCCCGGCCGCCGAGCCCCCCAAGGGAGGGCGTGCGGCCTGGGGACGCTGGCAGGAGGGCCTGAGCATCAGGCCGACCCTGCCGGTCGAGTTGCCGCCGCTGCGGATGCTCCCGGTGCTGGACAACCTGGCCGGGCACAAGACGGCCGAGTTCGTCTGCCGGCTATTCGCTCACGGCATCATGCCCTTATATACCCCGGTGGGCGGGTCGTGGCTGAACATGGCCGAGAGCCTGCAGCGGATCCTCAAGCGGAGGGCGTTGGAAGGCCAACACCCCAAGGATACCGGCCAGATCATCGCCTGGTTCGAGGCGGCGGCCCGGCACTGGAACATCGCCCCGACCTCCTTCGAGTGGGGAGGCAAGCGGGCGGACCGCCGGCGTCGGCAGAGACAGCGTCGTCACCGCCTCGGCGGCTCGGGGCATGCTCTCGCATCCCCGTACCGAGAAGGGCCAAGGCCGGTTATGGCTACGCCCAAACCACATGACCCACTAGTGTCCCGAGTTAGAAATTCGCAAAAGAACCTTGCGCGATCACGCTTCTCATCATAGACTCTCGTAAAGGAGGCACATGATGAGCAAAGGCGATCGCCCCGAAGCTCCTCTGATCCTCAGCGACGACGAGCGGCAGAAGCTCGACACCTGGGCCTCCCGGCCCAAGAGCACCCAACGCCTGGCCATGCGGGCCAAGATCGTCCTGGCCTGCGCCGAGGGCCTGGACAACAAGGCCGTCGCCGCCCGACTCCGCGTCAACGCGGTCACCGTCGGCAAATGGCGCCAGCGATTCCTCGAGGGCCGCCTCGAAGGGCTCGCCGACGAGCCCAGGCCCGGCGCCCCGCGGACGATCACCGACGCGAGAGTCGAGGAGGTCGTCACCAGGACCCTCGAAGAGAAGCCCAAGGCCGCCACCCACTGGAGCACACGGGGGATGGCCGAGGCGGTCGGCCTGTTGACCTGCTCCCCCCAGACTGGTCCATCTGGTATGAGAGTCATTCTCGCCCACCAGGGCAGGAGGACTTTCGATGAAGCGTATCCGCCACTCGCCCGAGCAGATCATCCGCAAGCTCCGTGAGG